>JAEEGL011799897.1_pt1 | contig 19618 bp, 24 predicted proteins | sample 9134231 | NCBI WGS metagenome assembly JAEEGL01 (sample SAMN16246548, study PRJNA631951) | gut metagenome | biome: gut microbiome; feature: rumen; material: fiber-attached | host: Bos | place: Iran: Karaj | collected 2018-10 | reverse complement strand
CAAAATTATATCACAAATATACATTTTTTATATACAATTTTTAGACACTTGTTGAAGTTTGTGAGTGTTCGTAAAATTACTATATTCTGATTAAATATAAAATAAAAAATCGAATATATATAATAATAATTTTTTACTTATTTGATAAGGGGTTTCCCCGTACGTTACCACCTATCCAATTCCTATGCAAAAACCGGGTGGTTTTAATGTTTTTTTATTAAATTGTGTTTTTTTCCCTTTTTTTTATAAAAAAATGCAAGATTTAGAATCTTGCAAGCCTTCAAATATAAGGAATTAAGGAAGAGTTTGAATAAAGTGTTACCAAGCAATTTATATTAGTTTTATTTTCATTGTTCACAATTATCACCTACTTTTTAACCTTAATTCAAGTTTTTTGGGATTTAAAATGTCATCCAATGTATCTATTTTGTCATACTCTGATTGCCCACTTCCAAAATAATAAGATATACCCAAATTTTCTTCCCAATCCACTAAATTACTATTACTATCATCAACTAAAATATTTCCAAACGGATCAACTATTTGACTTTTATTAATTCCATCAGGAACTATTATAATATTATTTCTTACTTTTTTACATCTAAAATAATTTATTTTAGCTACCGCTTCATTTAATGAATGAACTTTTGTCAAAATACTTATATCTTTAGGGTCATAGTTTTTTAATATATTAATAGCATCATTTAATACTGCTGCTTGTTCTATCCAATATTCCCAATCTAAGTTTTGTAAATAAACTCTTCTTTTTAATTCAGGATTATCTTTTTTTAACATATCATATTGATCAAATAATCCAGTTTCAGTATCTAAAATAACACCATCACAATCAATATACTTTTTCACTATAACTCACTTACTTTCCATTGGTCTTGACTAAATTGTTATCAACCAATTTATTTGATTATTATTACTCATAGAAATCACTTCCTAACTATTTTATTATAACATAAAAAAGTAGGATTTCTCCTACTTTGAATAGTATTCTTAATGTAATAATTTAACTAACTTCATACCTTCCATATTATTATTACTATCAGAGATTTCAATATATTCTTCAATTGGAAAATCTAATTCTTTAGTTGGCAATACTGGTATCAACTCATAATGTTCATCTAAACAACTATTAGTACTCACTAAACCTACTTTTTGTAACCTAAACAATGAATAACCATGAATTAAATAATCAATAAACTTTTTATCACATTGACTACATGAAGTTATAATATGTTTCTGATTAGAAATTCCTACTATAGAATATTCATAAAACCTAATCATAAAATCTTCAATAATCTCATAAAACTTAGATATTCTATTCAACTCTTGAACATTTCGACCAAAGAACTCCAAACCATAACAATCTAAGAACTGGCCGAGTAATTCATCATATCTCTTATAACAAGCATTAAATAATTCTATTAAAGAAGAAACATCCCCAATATTTCTAGTTAATTCATAATCAGGATAGAATTGTTTTAAATACAATAATAGATATCGAAAAAATATTTTTCTATAGTCCTTAGCCACTTCTTTAAAACTAATAGCACCTACAAAATGTGATGTTTCAACAAAATGATTACAAAATGTTAACTTATAATCGGCAATTGTTTTACTTATTATTTCTTGATCTACTTTTTCTCTAGATAAATCACTTTTTATATAACTAATAAAAGAATCGTTATTAATTGAACCATGCTTCAAAATAGCATTACCATAATAATCAATTTTACTTGGAAATAACATACAATCAACCCCATAAAATCGTGGATATTATAGCATATTACATAACTATAAACAATATTTCCTTTCTATATTTTATACAAAAAATAGATTATTTCTAATCTATTTAATTCTTAATGACCTTTTCTTTTCTTATCAGGTTTTTGATGATACTTAACACTTACTTTTTCACCCTTAACTAATGAACCATTATTGGCATTTTTTTCATAAGCTGCTCTAAATTCTTTACCTACACTAGCAAGTGTTTCATCTTCACTCTTACTTAATCCTATTATTTCCTTTGCTTGATGAGTAGCTTCAGCAATATATTGTTTTAAATCAAATAATACATATTTGGTAAGAGTTTCTTTTTTTACAACATGTGCCGCATATGGATATAAATCACTATTTTTATCAACTCTTCCACTATTTATATCTACTTCATCAACAGCTAATTCTTCATAAGGTTCTCTCTTGACTATTGGATGTGTTGCTTTAGTCAAAATCTTTTGAATTAATAATAAATCACCTGAATTTGTTAATCTTCTTAGTGTTTTAACATCTAATGCTATTCCACCTAGAGTTTTTGCTTTACTTGTAACAGCTCCCAAATATGATACATTATTATCATTTTCATCATACATATCAGTCATTATTATAATGAAATTTGAATAATGATTACCATGCTTAAGAGTAAGCATTTTTAAATAGTCTTTTTCATCATAATAAATATCAAAAGTTTCTTCTAGACTATCTAAAAGTTCTTCATCATCCATATCATCCATCTTGGTATTGATTAAATGATTAGCTCTAGATGTATATTCATTTATTCTTCTAATAAATAAATCTGTATCAAGATTTCCAGATTCAATATCTCTAATAGTATCTTCTTTTAATGTAATATTTTTTAAAACTCTTCTCATAAAACATCCCCCTAACGTGAGTTATTATATATTTTTTATTAATAAAAATCAATTGAAAAACAGGTTTAAAACCTGTTTATTTTTTAATTAATCCTTTATTTGTTAACTCATATAAGTTATCTATTACTTCATTAATATATTTACGATCATGACTAATGCTTATAATTGTTCCTTTATATTCTTTTAATACTCTTCTAATTACCGGATTAGATAAAGGACTTACATTTCTGGTTGGTTCATCTAGTATTAAAACATTACATTCATCTAATACCAGCTTAATTAAAAATAATTTAGCTTTTGTTCCATTACTTAAATCTTTAATCTTGCCGACCATTTCTGGTCTTGTAAAATTCATATTTCCTAAATATAATCTTGCTTTCGTAATTTCTTCTTTAGAACCTTTATAACAAATAAAATCTAAAGGAGTTTCATATTTGCTTAAAATATCATCATATGTTTGTGGCATATAACCTACTTTAATATCACATCTGTCTTTTAATTGTTCATAAATATACTTAATTAAAGTTGATTTACCTATTCCATTTTTACCAATAATACATAGATGCATATTTCCAACAATATCTAACTTGATATTTTTACAAAGTATCTTGTTATCTACCTTTAACTCCGGTAAATCTATTTTAATTATTTGCTTATTCTTAGGAACATTAACATCCTCAAAGAAGAAATTAATCCTTTCTTCGACATCAGGTACTTCAGTTAATTCTGTATTGTTAATTCTTCTTTCTTGTGCTTTTAAAGAATGCATTTTCTTTTTTAATAGTTTTGCTCCATGAGGATCACTTCTCGATATTGTTCTTTGTTGATATTCTACCTTTTGCATTATTTGTAAGTATTTATCTCGTTGTTTATCATATTCCCTTTTCTCTGATCTTGCTACTTGGGTTTGCTTATCTAATTTTCTTATTCTTTGATTGACATATGAATCGTAATCTATTTTAAGTAATGTATGCCTACATTCCGTCTTTTTCTTAACTTGCTCAATGTGCAAAATCATATTAGCAGTATTTGCAAGTAGTGTTTCATCATGGGAAACAAAGATAATTGGTTTATTAGTTTTATTAATAAACTCTTCTAACCATTCAAGTGTTTCTATATCTAAATCATTAGTTGGTTCATCTAAAAACAAAATATCATTTTCATCAAGTAATAATTTTAAGATACTTATTTTTACTTTTTCTCCACCAGATAAAGTACTAATGGTTTGTTCTAATAAACTATCAGTTAAATTAATCTCTTCTAAATATTTATATAGATTATTAATTTTCAAATAATAATCATCATCGTTAACAAATAAATAATCATAGACTTTTTTATTTAGATTATCTTCATTCATTGACTGTTCTAAATAACCAATTCTATTTCCTTTGGTATTTATAGTTCCCTCTACCTTAGCATAACTACAAATACCTAATATAGCTTTTAATAGTGTTGACTTACCATTACCTTCTTCTCCTATAATGGCCAACTTATCACCGCTATTTAGGACTAAACATAAGTCCTTAATTAAATATCTATCATCAATAGATATACTCAAATTTTTTACTTCAAACATTATTATGCCTTTTTCCCTTTCTTGGCATAATCCAAGTTTATGCCCTACTTTTACTTTAATATTCTCATTTCTTCTCACCTCTAAATAAGTTAAATTCACCATCATTATAGCATAAAAAAAGATTACTTTTCGTAATCTTCCTCAATTATTTCACAAGTTCCATTATTAATTCTATAATACTCTTGAATTTTAAATATCTTATCACTTGCATTATCGTCTTCCTTTATACCAATAACAGAAGTCATTGATGCAGGAAATAATTCACTTTTGGTTTTAGAATCAGATCTATAATACTTAAAATAGTATTCAATTGTCTTATCATCTAATGTACATTTAGCATGCCAATAATCAACAGCATTCTCATCATGGATATCACTATTATTATCTATATAGATTTTAACACCCACTAAGCATATAATTATAAATACAACAAATATTAAAACATACTTTAGATACTTATTTCCTTTTTTACTAGAACCTTTTTCTTTTCCTATCAAATCTTCTAAACTAACATTAAACACATCTGTTAACTTTTTACTTTGTTCTAAATCTGGAGCAGTTTCACCTAGTTCCCATTTGGATATGGTTTGTCTTACTACGCCAATCTTTTCTGCTAGTTCTTCTTGAGTAATTCCTTTCTTTTTTCTTAATTCTGCAATTTTTTCTCCAATTTCCATTTTTATCCTTCTTTCGTTATTATAATTATAGTCTTTCTAGCAACAACTATCTACCAATTTAAAAAGGAAGTTGCGCCCTTTTTATTAACATTTAAGCATTAAAGTTCCTTTTTTACTAAAACACCCTTAACATCTTTACCAAATTTTTTCCAAGTTTGGTTTTCTACTATCTCAAAACCAACTGATTCAAATAATTCCAAAGTATGTTCTCTATCTGTTTCAAAATTATCATATAACTCTTTAACACCATTTTCTTTTGCTACATCACATAATAATCTTAATGCTTCTTTTGCATACCCCATACCACGATATTGCTGTTCTACTACAACACCACATTCATATCTATCATCAACTAATTGATAATTAACATAGCCAACAAATCTATCGTCATCTTTTATATAAGCAAAGTATCTCTTTTCTTTAATTCTTTTGTTATAGACTTCTTCCCATCTTGATTCAGGAAAATCTATACAACCAGTATCATAATGATATCCATAATAAGAAACATCATAACCAGCATTATAACTCATTGTTAAAGGATCACTTTCCAACTTTGCTTCATACCAAAAATCTTCTAATTTAGGTACATATAAACTTATCATTCCATCACCTTAGTTTTCTTCAATAAAATGTATTATTTCTAATGCTGTTATTGCTTGTTGTTGTGCTCTATCAATTGTAGATTCCTTATCACCTTTTTGTTCTCCATAGAAACCAAAATAAGCATGGTTACCACCATCAATAATAATTTCTCTATTATTTGGAATATTCTTTTTATTATTTTCATATTTTTTTAAATCTAAAACACCATCATTACTTCCATACATTGTTAAAACATTACAATCAATCTTTTTGGTTGAATAAGAAGCTAATAATACTAATCCTTGAATATCATTATCTTTAGTAGCCATTGCTGCTACTACGCCACCTAAAGAATGCCCACCTAAATACCATTTATCATATTTATATTCTTTTTGTAAATCTTTAATAGCATTCTTTTTAAATAAAGCTATATTAAAAGGCATCTTAACTAAAAAAGTATCTGTTCCATCACTTGCAATTCTTTTCATCATCGCTGCATAAGCAGTATATTCTACTTTAGCTCCGGGATAAAAAACAAAAGCTTTTTCTTCTCCTGGTCCGTCAAAGAAATAACCATTTTTTATTTCTTTAACAGTAACTACATCATCACTTTTTAAGTATTCTTTTACTTCCTTAGTAGCTTTATAATAAGTATTTAAATAAACTAACAAACTAGCAATAATTATTAATACAACACATAATACACTTGTTATTATTATTTCTTTTTTCTTCATGAATATCACATCTTCTCAAGAACAATTATAACATCACCTTTTTAAACAATAAATATCCAAATTAAAAAACTAGATTTATCTAGTTTTTACTTTCCTCTAGCTTTTTGTTCTTCTCCATAGAAATAAAAATAATAAGCAGTTACATCTTCAAATGATGCACTATTAGTTAATTCATTTTCTATAAAAGACATCGCTTCCTCAAATGTATAAAAGTCTAAATATATACTTTCTCTATTACGGTCTTCAACTCTAATACGAACATAATCATCACATATATCAATTGGTCTAATTTCTATATAGAAGTTTGGAACATACATAGATATTACATTACTAGTATTAATTGTCTTCATAAACCCTCCTAAATTGAGAGATATTATAGCATAAAAAAAGAGAAAATCAATTCTCTTTATTTATTATGAACATCAATCTGATTATATGGAACTTCAATACCATTCTTTTCTAATCCTACTAAAATATCTCTTAATGTATCTCTTCTAACTTGTAATCTCTTTTCCACATTACATTCTATTTCTAGTAAGTATTCAATACAAGAATCTTCTAATTCTGTAACTCCCATATACTTACAACTATCAACAAATTCATTTTTCTTAATTAAATCAATAATATCATCCACAGCTTTTTCAGCTTTTAGAACTTTTACTTCATATGGCATTGGAATTTTTACATGAACTAAATTAGATACTACTTCTACTTCATCGATATTTCGATTGGCAATTGAAACAACATTACCAGTTCTTATATTTTTTATTTTTGTTGTTTTAAGTCCAATAACTAATACTTTACCCTCCATATCTTTATATTTAACAATATCACCAACAGTAAAATAATCATCAGAAATAATACTACTACCTCTAATAATATCTTTTAACCAATCTTGAATTGCTAAACCAAAAATTACACCAAAGATTCCAACACCAGCAAGTACTGAACTTACATTTATTCCATTAACTTGTAATATGATTAAAATTGTTAAAACAAGAAATACTGATCTTATAATACTTTTAACCAATTTGAAATAGGTCTTACCCTTATTACTAGTAAAAACTTTTATTTTCGATTTCTCTTCACCTTTATTTAGTAAATAAATTACGCTTTTATAAGCAATTACACTTATAATGATAATTACAATTGAACTAACAATTCTTGCAATCCATCCATTTTCTAACATTTTCTTTAAAATTTCCATCTTATCATCCCCTATTTATTCTTTGGATAAGCTAATTCCTTAGACTTATCATTTTCTAATCTCTTAACTTTTAATCTTGCTCCTGTATAACGAGGTTTTATCGTCTTTACTTCATATCCATAGTCTGGAATATCATAAGTAAAATCAAAGTTTTCTACTTCAAGTCCATATAGTTTAACAAACTCATCAAAAACATTTTTTAAATCTTCGTTAGTTAATGGTTGCGTATCACTACTACCATTATATGATTGCTTTAATTGATAAGTAACCTGAGCATCACCATTATTATATATCACACTTTTATCAACTGATACTTCAGGACCATCTTCACATCTATAATATTCTACTATCGCATTATCTACTTCTTCTGAAGATAATGAAATAGTATTATCATCTTCTTTTACTATTCCTCTAGGTAAACAAAATTTATTCATAAAAAGCATCAAACGATACTTATCAATCATTTCTTCAATTGTCACACTATTACTAACAACATTATTAGCAAAATAAACAGCATCTGCTATAGAATATAAATTAAAACAAAGGGCTTCCTTTCCATCCTTGAATATTCTTAAGGGATAGTAAAAATACTCCCCATTATTACAAATATCAATCTTTACAAAAAATCTCATAAAAGATCTTTCTAAACTATTATTGGCAGCATACCAACCATCTATTTGCATTACTCTTCTCATAACAAAACCTCCTAATAGTTGTATTATAACATAAAAAAGAAACCAAATTAGTTTCTTTTTATTATTATTTTATTAAGATCTCTTTTGTGCCACAATTGAAAAGATGTCACTCTCTTCTTGCTTGTCTTTTCTTTCTTTTTTAACTTCAATAAAACTAACTATATAATAATTCTCTAAATGCTTTTTTGTTTCTTCAAGAGTAAAAGAACAAATACCATTTTTTTGTGTTCGAATATCATCTTTACTAACAAAATGACCCACAAAAAAGCCTTTATCATTTAAAGCATCATAAATCTTTTGCCACAATTTTTCAAAATTATTTAGACTACAAAAAGCTAAACTATTATTTGCCACTACAACATCAGTTTTAGGAAGTTCAATTTCTTCAAAATTTCCCTCGATAAAAGAAACTCTTTCCTTCTCTTCTTCTGTTAATCTATCTAAGATATAATTCTTATTTAAAAACAAATCAATTGCTATAACATTGATTCCTTTTTTTACCATATAAACGGTATCATTACCACATCCACATCCTAAATCAATTGCTGTTTTAGGATTTTGATGTGTTAAGAAAGTAACTATATTCGATGAAGGCGGTTCGCCATATGTTACTCTTTGATATTCTTCCCAATCCATCATACTATCATTCTTTCTTTTTTTATTATAGCATAAAAAAGTTTCATCTATGATGAAACTCTTATTTTAATAAATCTTTAAATATTTTTACAAAATCAACAATTTCTTCTTTAGTAGTTAAATGAGACATACTAATTCTAATTGTATTAGATGCTAGTTCCTCACTACCAGTAATAGCTAATACTGATTTAGAAGGTGCACTTCCTAAAGCACAAGCTGTTGTCGTAGATAAGTAAATCTCTTTTTCTTCTAATTCTTTTAGGATTTTCTTCGTATCTTTTCCTACTAAACTAATATTCAAAGTATTAGGTATTGATGTATGAGGACTATTAATATGAATGCAAGAAATATCACTAAATTCATTTCTTAAATAATCATTTAATTCTTTGATATACTTATATCTTTCATCTAATTCATTTGTTGCTAAAGCAAAAGCTGTACCTAAAGCTACAACATTTGCTGTAACAGGAGTTCCACTTCGATAGATTGTTGTCGATTTACCACCATGAATTAATGGCGTAATTTTAATATTATTAAGATTAACTAAAGCGCCAAAGCCATTTAAACCAAAAAACTTATGAGGTGCAAATGTAATAAAATCAACACCACTATAATCAACTTTTACTTTACCTATTGCTTGTGTAGCATCAGTATGAAAAACACAATTAGGATATTCTTTTACAATACTTGCTATTTCACTTATAGGTTGAACTGTTCCAAGTTCTGAATCAACACTGCAAATACTAACTAAAATTGTTTGATCATCGATTTCTTCCTTTAGTTTTTCTATATCCACAAGACCTTCACTAGTTAATGGAATTACACTAACATCATATCCATGACTAGCTAGATAATTACATGGAGCAACAACACTTGAGTGTTCTACTGCTGAAATAATTATTTTATTACCATATTTTCTTCTAGCTTCCGCTACGCCTTTAATAACTAAATTATTAGATTCTGATGATCCACTAGTATATATTACACTTTCTTTATCTGTATTAAAATACTTGGCAACATTACTTGATACTTCTTCTATTCTTTGTCTTGCTTCGACACCTGCTGGATGACTACTATTTGGATTAGCAATATACTTTTTAGTAGCCGTAACAAAATCATCTAACACTCTTTCATCAACTGGTGTATTAGCAGCATAATCTAAATAAATCATTTTATCACTCCTTAAAAATTCAACATTAACCAATTTGGTTTAATTAATAATAACAAACCAATTATTATCATTATAATTGCACTAATTAATGTACATAACTTATTATACTTATTTGTAATACCTGTAGCTTCTACCGTAATCATTGATATTGCAAAAACTACCATATCATCAATCATATAAAAGAAAATATAAATTAATAGATATAATATTTTCATAAGACCTTTAATATTATTAATTGTTAATATCTCTGTAAATATTAAAGGGAAACCTAAAGAACATGCTAACTCTATTAAATTAACTGAAACAGCTAAAGTAATAATACCAAGCATTGATAATAAAAATGTTTTACTATTCATTATTTTCTTAATCTTTGTGATCAATTTCTTTCTTTTCTTACTATCAATTACTGTACATCCAGCTTCTTCTTTTCTAATTTTTAAATACTTTTTCATATTTAAAATACCTGCAACTAGAATGAATAACGCTATAGCTATTTTCATCCATTTTATTGTTGCAATACCAACAACAAAATTTATTCCTAACATTGATAAGAAATAAACTAATCCAGAAACAAATAAGAATGTCATTCCTAAAAGCCATGCTTTTTTACGATCTTTCATTCCAAAGAACATATTAATTAAGAATAACAAAATCCACATTGCACATGGATTAAATCCATCAATAAAACCCAGGATAACTGCTACAACAGGAATTGATACCTTTCTAATATCAACATTTCCTAAAATCGGTATCTTAACTTTATCTTCTTTTTCTAATTCAAGATATTCTCTAATTTGCGTTTCAATTAAAGAAGCAGTTGAATCAGAATATCCAGAATAATGCTTGTCTCCTATTATTGTTAAAGGAACTGTTTTTCCAGGTAATCCTAATTCAGAAGTTACTTTATCCATTGTTTTAGCATTATCTTCATCATAAGTTACTTCATACTTATATACATTTAAACTATCCTTATACTTTTCTTCAATTTCACTTAACCATTTTATTTCCGCAGCACAATGAGAGCAATCAGCACTATGAAACAAATATAAATTAACTTTATTATCTTCCACTTCTACGGAAACATATTCAGCTACTCTATCTTTATATGAATCAGCAAGCGCAAAAGCAAATGTTGGTATTAATAATAAGAATAATAAAACTTTAATTATTCTTTTCATAAGCAACCATTCTCCTTTAAGAATGTTACTATTTCTTCATAACTCTTTTCTCCAATAAGTCGATTATCACCATAAATCATTACTGGCAACTTATCACCAACAGCATATTGTTCAACTATATCTTCATCAAAATCATAATCATATGTTTCTACTTCAACATTTGGATATTCTTCTTTTAATCTTTTTAAATTCTTTTTAAGAATCAAACAAGAAGGACACCAAACAGCACTAACAATTATAACTTTTGCCATAATATCACCTCGATAAAACTATTATATTTATATATGTATTAATAATTAATAACTTCTAAGTTGAATATCTCAACTCTAAGTTGAATTAAAAAAGTAGATTTAAAAATCTACTAACATAATTTAGCACCAGCTGGAATACTATCATCTACAATCATTAAGTGTAGTTTTTCTTCCCCATCTTCTTTATGTAGAGCAGATATTAACATTCCACATGAATCAATTCCCATCATACTACGTGGTGGTAAATTAAGTATAGCAACTACTGTCTTACCAATTAAATCTTCTGGTTCATAAAATGCATGAATACCACTTAGAATTGTTCTATCTACTCCTGTTCCATCATCTAAAGTAAATTGTAATAGTTTTTTACTCTTTGGTACAACTACACAATCCTTTATCTTAACTATTCTAAAGTCAGACTTACAAAAAGTCTCAAAATCAACATATTCTTCAATTAGAGGTTCTACCTCTATACCTGTTTTAACTTCTTCTTCCATAATATCTCCTCTTTCTATGAATCTATTTCATAATAATAAAAATGTTTTGTTTCTGTATCATACATTAGCAAAGTAAAATTCATTCCTTTGCGCTCTTTAGCAATTATCATATCTTCACTATTTTCATCTTTAGCATCTTTGTATTTAACCGTATAATCATCTAAAAAATAATAATATCCTGTTTTTATTTCTGGCAAACCAACATCTTGAGCTAAATGATAACTAACACCATCATTATTCAATGAACCATAAACAACACCATTTAAATCACCAGTTAATGGTAATGATTTCATACTTTTAGTATCAATTTCTATCTTTCCATCCGAACAATCAAATTCAGCTAGTGTTGTTCCAGATCCATTAAGTTTGTTTCGATCATTTTTGTCAGAAACAATTATACATTCATTTAGTTTTATCCCTGTTTTATCTAAAACAAACTTTTCAAAATTCATCTTACTTTTTGTTCTCATAAAAACATCTAATAGCATAACACCAACAAGCCCTATCAAAAAGAAAATTAATACCTTTTTATTCTTCATCCTTTTTCCTCTTTTCTTTTGTATCTATTGTTCCTTTAAATACAAAATACTTGTCATATAAATATTCTAAGATAAAATTACAAAGCATGTTAATTCCTGTTACTAAATATTCATTCCAACCATGTTTTACTAATTCATTACCTAGTATCGTTGACACTGGCGTAAATATTAAATAGAACAAAGCTACTTTTGCCATAGCTACTGGTACATTAGCAGTAGATTTAAAAGTATATTCTCTATTCAAAGTAAAGTTCCATACAACCGATGCAACTAAAGCAACTAAATAACTAACCCAATATGGTAATTTAAATACACTATTTAATAAAGAAAATAAAACTATTTCTATTATTCCTGCCGATATTGAAAACAATGTAAATTTTATCTTTCTAAATAATTCTTTCTTATCTTTCATAACAATTCTCTTTCCAAAAATAATTATATCATACGAGCACTAAAAATGCCTTGATGCACCGCCACCAGATGAATGTCCTCCACCACCTGAAAAACTATGTGATGATGAATGAGAAGAATACGAATGATAACTTCCCCCACCTCCTGATGATCCACCACCATAACTAGATCCAGAAGAAAAACGTATTAATAAATATATTAAAAACATCGTTATTGAGATAACTAAATAACATTCAAAATATGTCATCTTTTTAATAAATGCCCAAATTGGTGGTGTAAAAATAAATCCTGTAGCTACAAAATCAGCCAAAGTAAGTTTCTTTGGTAACACCTCTGCTATTATAAAACCGAGAAAGAAGACAATAATATAAATCGCTAAAGGAATTCTCTCAAATTCATCCTCTGTAGTATCAATTGGAGCCTCTAAATCAATATTATTCTTTCGTATAATCTCTGAGTAAAAAGCATCAAAACCAATTTTTACAGCTTCTTCCCAATTATCAGCTTTTAAACTGGGAATCATATAACGATCTTCAAATCGTCCAACTTTACCATCAGGTAAAATACCTTCTAGTCCATCGCCAACTTCAACTCTTAATAATCGATCATCAACAACTAACAATATCAATAAACCATTGTTTTTCTTCTTATCGCCAATGCCTACTCGATTAAATAGTTTATTAGCAAATAATTCCAACGATTCCCCATCAATAGTATCAATCGTAACAACAACGATTTGTGTTCCATCAACATCTTCCAGTTTTTTAGCTTGTTCATTAATATAGTTTTCTATTTCTGGCGATAACACATTTGCATAATCATTTGCATAATTTTTTATCTCCACTTCATCTACAGAAATAGCGGAAACTCTTAACAATAAACCAAAAAAGAAAATCAATATTGTTATAATCATCTTTTTCATATTTCTTACCTCATAAACAATTATATCATAAAAAAAGTTCTAATTACTTAGAACTATTCTTAATTAACTTCCAAAATCTACTTTAGGAACATCTTTTTTAGATTCACTTACCTCAAAATAAGCTTTTTCTTCAAACTTAAACATTCCAGCAATAATACTATTTGGGAATCTCTTAATTGTCTTATTATAATTTGTTACTGCTTCATTATATTCTCTTCTAGTATTAGCTATTCTATTTTCAGTACCAGCTAACTCATCTTGTAATTGAATAAAGTTTTCATTACTCTTTAACTCAGGATAGTTTTCAACTATTACAAATAAAGCATTTAAGGCAGAAGTTAATTCTTCATTGGCTTTTGCTTTATCTTCAATACTTTTAGCTCCTAATAAGTTTTCTCTAGCAGAAGTAACTTTACCAATTATGTCACTTTCATGTTTCATATATCCTTTAACTGAATTAACAAGATTAGGAATTAAATCTGCTCTTCTCTCTAATTGAACATCAATATTAGATGCTTTAGCATCAACTTCCTCACTTAAATCTACTAATGAATTATATGTACCTACAAGAGATAATGCAAGTGCAGCAATAACTACAACAATAACAAGTAATACTACTAAACCTTTTTTCATATATATCCTCCTAATAAAATTATAAATCATTTTCCACTTATAATCTATCTTTTTTATTCTTTAATCTCTTCAGCAAATAAATTGTAAAATAGACCAAGATTTACAAGAAAGCATTTGTTCCTACTTTCTATCTGTATTATAATTATATATATAATAGGAAGTGGTAAAAGTGGGATACGAAAGTAATAATTCTAAATATACAATAATCATAGGAATTTTAATTATAGCCATGGTTGGTGTTGCCATTTATTTAAACTATGGTGATAAACTAGTAGGTAAAAAAGAAACACCAACAACCGAAGAAAAATACTTTGTAGCAACTAGAACATTAAGTTATTATAACGAAGGCTACATATATGTAATAAAACAAGAAAAAGATAATTTCACAGTAGAAACAAATGAACAAGTTATGTGTGTTACAGCTCCTTGTGAACCAATAAATGTCGATAGTTATAGAGTTAGAAGTAATAGTGACAAAAACAAATTAGATTCATTATTAAGTGAAATATTTAGTATAACCAAAGAAAATGAATTATCAGTTACTGATAAAGATTTAAGTCCATCTCAAGCCAACGCATTAAAGGCCTTCTTATTAAACGAAGGTGACAATGATCAAGAATTAACATATACAATTTCTGAAGCTAAAAGTGATAGTAGCTTCACTACCGAAGGATATAGAATAAGCAAACTAAATGGTAAAGTAATTCTTACAGTTGGTTTAGGTAAAAAAGTTAAAACAACATCAATTGGTGTCGATAAAATTGATATAGAAAATGATACCGCTAAAGTATATATAAGTGAATTACTTTTAGCTAAAGCAGCAACCGAAGAAGATAATTACCCTACTATTGAAGTAGAATTCAGTAAAATGCCAACTTATATTTATGTTATAAACAGTGATAATAATATGAATTATGAAAATCTAGATGGTAAAAGCGAAGAAACCAAAGATTTAGCTTATAAAATAACTGATAGAGGTCAAGACTCCAGTTTAACAAGAAGAGGATATCTTGTTGAAAGTACTCGAAGTAAAGCAACTGTTACAATCGCTTTAGGTGAAAAAAACACTGGTGGTTATTCTATAGAACTAACTAAAATTAGAGTTAACAACAGTTCTGCAACAATATATGTTAAAGAGAATAAACCAGCTCCTGGTAGTATGGTTACTCAAGCCATAACTTATCCTATTTTGAAAATAGAATTTGAAACAAATCCTGGTGAAATAACCGTAGTTGATGAAGAAACTGGAGATAACTATTCTCCTTACTATATAAGTCATAATACAATTGATTATAAAACTATCAAAAAGAAAACGGAAATTAAAACAAAAGGTTATCTTGAAGAAGAGACTGAAGAAGGATACTTAGTAACAATTGCTATGGGTGAACAAACTCATCTTGGATATTCAATAGAAATTCAAGAGATAAGATTAATCAACGATGAAGCTGTCATCTATGTTAAAGAAATAGTTCCTAAAGATCTTACTAATAAACTTGAAAAAATTGATTATCCTTCAATTCAAGTCTTATTTACTAAAAAACCAAACAAATTATTAATCGTAGATGCTGAAACAAAAGCCAGTTATCCAAAAATAAATAGTGAGAGTTAATCTCACTATTTTAATTTCTTAACATCTACATACATACGAGGATGGTATCCTCTTTTACTATAAAAATCAATAGCATTCTTATTATAAGCAAAAACATCAACAAATGAGTATTCACAACCATTTTCTTTAAAATAAGATTCTAATTTTTCCATTAAAGCTTTACCAATACCCTTACTTCTAATCTTTTGAGTAACAATTAATTCTGTTATTACTCCCTTTCTTGGACATTTATAATCTAAATAATCATTTTCATCATATGGAGGTATCGTTCCCATAATAAGACCTACTACTTTATCATCTTCTAAAGCTAAATAACATTTACCTTCATATTTTTTAACTTCTTCTAAATCTAATACTGCCATCTTATCACGATAATCCGGATGTAATTGATCTAATTCATCTTCATCTATTGTTAGAATAAATTCTTCTAATTCAACTAATAAATCTTGTACATTTTCTAAATATGTTTCTTCGTGTTCAATTATTTTCATTAAAGTAATCACCAAGATTTATTTTATCACAAAAAAAGAAGATTTCTCTTCTTTTTTTTATTGTTCTATTTTTAAATAATGACCATTTGATTTAATTGTAATAGCTCCTTCTCTAGTTAAATAATACTTTATATTTAGATTTCTTAAAGTATTAGTTGTTTCTTCCTCTTCTAACTCTTTTTTAGAAGATGTAATTACAGCATATCTAGGTTTAACTACCTCAAGTAAATCATTCAATTGTTTCATATAATTACCATGATAAGGAATCTTAATAAAATCATATTGTTCATCATGTTCCTTTAAATATTCTTTAATACGAGCATTCTGCGCATCACCAGTAAAAATAAAACCATTATCTTTATAAGTGATTGTTGTAATTAAAGAAGAATTATTGCTTTCGTTTTTATCAAATGTTTCTTGCGGTCCATTAACAACAATCTTCATTCCTTCAAACTCAAATTCATAATCTCCCTTAATTGTTTTTGGTGCAATACCTTTTTTATCGATACTATCAATAAACTTATTAACTACATTACTCTCTTTTTCATAATCACTTTGAAAGATATTATTTACTTTAATATTATCAATAATCGTTGATGCACTACCAACATGATCTTTATCAAAATGAGTAATAATTAGATAATCAATTTCTTTAATATCATTATCTTTAAAATATTGTAATATTTCTTCACTAAGTTCTTCTTCTCCAGTATCAATCATCAGATGTTTTTTATTCTTCGTAATTACAAAAGCATCTGCTTTACCGGCATTGAAGAAATAAATCTTTAAATCATTATCCGTAAACTTCTGATAATTTCTTTGCATTACAACAAATAATACTACCAAAACTACAGCAACAATTCCTATTAAAGTATATTTTAAATACTTATTCATTATTTTAAACCTTCCATTATTTCTTGAGCACCTTTTTTACCAGCTTCCATAGCTAGTATTACAGTAGCAGCACCTGTAACAGCATCTCCTCCAGCATATACATTATCAAGTGATGTTTTAGTTCCTTCAACAACAATTAAACCTTTATCACTTAATTCAATATTACTATCTTTTAAAGCACTATGATTAGGACTTGTACCTAGAGCCATTACTACCATATCACATTCAACAATATGTTTAGAACCTTCGTCTTCAGTAACACTTCTACGACCAGATTCATCTGGTTCTCCTAAAATCATATTTACTACTTCCATACCAGTTACATTATTTTCTTCATCAGTAACAATTCTAACTGGATTAGTTAATAAATCAAAGACAATGCCCTCTTCTTGAGCATGTTCAACTTCCATCTTACGAGCTGGAAGTTCATCCATACCTCTACGATACATTAAATGAGCATCAATTCCTAATCTCTTTAATGATCTAACAGCATCCATAGCAACATTACCACCACCAATAACATAAGCTTTTTTAGCTTTCTTAATTGGTGTTTTAGAAGCATCATCATATGCTTTCATTAAATTAATTCTCGTTAAGATTTCATTAGCACTAAATACTTGATTAGCATTTTCTCCAGGAATACCCATAAACTTTGGTAAACCAGCTCCAGTTCCTAAGAATACTGCATCATAAGATTCTTGTAATTCATCTAAAGTAATTGCATTTCCTACTAAAACATCACATAGAATATTAACACCAAGTTTTTTTAAACTTTCAACTTCTTTATCAACAATTCTCTTAGGTAATCTAAATTCTGGGATTCCGTAAGTTAAAACTCCACCAGCTTTATGTAATATTTCATATATTGTTACATCATAACCAGCTTTAGCTAAATCTCCAGCACATGTAAGTCCTGCTGGACCAGCTCCAACTACAGCCACCTTTTTTCCATTTTTCTTAATCTCACCTACTGAAGCAAAATCATTTTTTAGAGCTTGGTCTGCAACATATCTTTCTAGGGAGCCAATAGAAATCGCCTCTCCTTTTAATCCTCTAACACACATACTTTCACATTGCTTTTCTTGAGGGCAAACACGTCCACAGACAGCAGGAAGAGAAGAAGATTTACTAATAATCTTATATGCCTCTTCAATATTTCCTTCTTTAACACATTTAATAAAATCAGGAATTGCAATGTTTACTGGACATCCTTGTACACAACGAGGATTTGGACAATGCAAACATCTACTAGCTTCTGCAAGTGCTTGCTCATCTGTATATCCAAGTTCTACTTCTTTAAAATTTTTAACTCTTTCTTCTGGAGTTTGTACACCACCATGTACTTTGTTCATTCCATCCATTATTTTCCCTCCTTAGAAAGTTCTTTTTTCATTTGTTCCCATTTAACTTTTTCTTCTTCTTTATAAGTATTCATTCTCTTCATTGCTAAATCAAAATCAACTTTAAATCCATCAAACTCTGGTCCATGAATACACGCAAATCTTGGCTTACCATCGACTTCACAACGACAGGCTCCACACATTCCACTGCCATCAACCATCAATGGATTCATACTTACAATTGTTGGTAAGTTATATTTCTTCGTTAAATTAACAATATTTTTCATCATAATCATTGGTCCGATTGTTACACATATATCATAATCTTTAATATGTTCTTCTAAAATATTTGTAACAAATCCTTTAACACCAAAAGATCCATCATCAGTTGCATATCTAATCTTATTAGCATACTTTTCTATTTTATCTCTTATAAGTAATAAATCAGCACTTCTAGATCCATAAATAACATCTACTTTAAAACCTTTTTCTGCTAAGAATTTAACTTGTGGATATACAGGAGCTATACCAACACCACCTGCAACATAAACAATTCTCTTATCTTTGAATTGATCTAAATTAGAACATATTTCATTAGCATTACCTAAAGGTCCAGAAACACTAAATATTTCATCTTTAACATAAGATAATTCTTCTGTTGATGCACCAATTACTTGATAAATAACTGAAAGCAATCCTTTTTCTTGATCATAATCATAAATAGTTAGAGGAATTCTTTCACTATCTTCTTTAGCCATTAAAATACAAAACTGTCCAGGCATAACTTTCTTAACTACTAATGGTGCTTCAATTAGCATCTCATAAGAATTTGGACTTATTTTTTTGTTATACAATACTTTATACATACTATCACCTATAATATCTTTGGCATTTTACTACCAAAGGATACCTCCT
>JAEEGL011561108.1_pt1 | contig 19618 bp, 18 predicted proteins | sample 9134231 | NCBI WGS metagenome assembly JAEEGL01 (sample SAMN16246548, study PRJNA631951) | gut metagenome | biome: gut microbiome; feature: rumen; material: fiber-attached | host: Bos | place: Iran: Karaj | collected 2018-10 | reverse complement strand
CTGATACCGCCCGATGAAGTTGTCGGAGAGGTTGAAGAGGCGGATCTCCTTGACCATGTCCTTGTTGGTCATGAGCTCGGAGTAGTAGTTCATCTGGCGGCGGTCCTTCGAATGCCAGCGCACGTACCAGAAATTCTTCTTCCGGTAGGCAAAGCTGATGATGGCCGTCGGGACGCTCATGAGCACGATGACGATCGGCGCCCACGGAGAGACGGCCGCGAGGATCACGATGAAGGACACCATGCTGATGACGGTCGAGATGATCGTGAAGTTGTTGTTGAGGATGTTGATCGGACGGGAACCGGCTTCCCGCTTGGCGTTCTCGAACCGCTCGTAGAATTCCGGATCGTCGAAGGAGGCGAGGTCGACCTCGCGCGCCTTGCGCATGATCTTCAGATTGACGTGGTTCACCACGAGTTCGCCGGAGATGTTGTTGAGGATGCTCGAGATGCGTCCGACCAGGCCCGTGAGGAAGTTGAAGCCGAAGCGGATGACGAGCAGCCGGATCACGGCGTCGAACATCATCTCCCCGCCCGTGGTCACGGAGGTGAACGCCTCGGCGAGCACGTTGAGGAGCGCCGCGCCGATGTACGCGCTGATGACGGGCGTCACGCCGTTCCAGATCGCCATGAATACCATGAAGAAGAGGATCCACGGCTTCGTGTCCCAGACGATGCGGAAGATATAGAATAAGCGATAGAAGAACTTTGACACGACGCGCCAGAGATACAGCGGCACCTCGCGTATTGACTGCGGTTTCGGCTCCTTGAGCTTGTCGATCATTTTTTCACGCTGGCCGCGCCAGCCTCCGCCGGGTCCCATCAGGCGAATCCTCCTTCGGTTTTGTCGGATTTCTCCGGATTCTGTTCGTACTTGTCGGGCTCCTGCCCCTCGATGATCTTGTCGAGGATCGAGCGGAGCGTTTTCTTTTCCTCCTCGTCGAGCGGCGAGAGGAATTCTTCGGCATGCCGCCGGTGCGCCTCCCGGAATGCCGCTACGCGGGCGCGTCCGGCGTCGGTGAGGGAGACGATGGTCTGCCGCCGGTCCTCCTCCGAGGGGGTCCGCGAGACGAATCCCTCGCACTCTGCCTTGGCGGCGAGCTCCGAGAGGGACTGCGGGCGGATGTCGAGAACGGCAGCGAGCGCGGTCTGGCTCATGGGTCCGCGGTCCGCGAGAATGCCCATCATGCGGCCGCGGCTGAGGTTCTGCTGTTCCTCGGCGGCATCCTCCGGGGTTTGCGGTCTGTGGGGCGCGCCTCGGCGGCTCAACGCGTGCAGCCGGCGCAGCTTCCAGACGATTTCTTCTTCAATGACTGGCAAAGAGACTCCTTTCCCGCGCGATGCGCGAAACAAACCTGTGAATCGTCAGGTGCCTTTTCATCAGGTACCTTCGCATTATAACATACGCCGCATCCGCTGTCAAGGGAATTTAAAAAAATCGCCGGGAAATTTTAAAAAATCACGGAGACGGTCAAAAAAAGGAGAAGCCCGCGCGGGCCCCTCCCGGGATTCATTTGATGAACATCGCGTCGCCGAAGGAGAAAAACCGGTATCCCATCTCCACCGCCGTGCGGTAAGCCCGCAGGATCGTCTCCCGGTCCGCGAGCGCGGAGACCAGCATGAGCAGCGTGCTCTCCGGCAGATGGAAGTTCGTGATGAGCGCGTCGACGATGCGGAACCGGTAGCCGGGATAGATGAAGATCCCCGTGTCCGTGTCGACCGCGCGGAGCCGTCCGTCCTCGTCCGCCGCCGATTCGAGCACCCGGCAGGACGTCGTCCCCACGGCGATCACGCGCCCGCCCGCGGCTCTCCGGCGGTTCACGAGATCCGCCGTCTCCTGCGTCACCCGAATGTATTCCGAGTGCATCTCGTGCTCCGCGATCCGCTCCTCCTTCACCGGACGGAAGGTCCCGAGCCCGACGTGGAGAAGCACCGGCGCGACGGCGATCCCTTTTTCGCGGATCTTATCGAGCAGCTCCGGAGTGAAGTGCAGACCGGCGGTCGGCGCGGCGGCGGATCCGGCTTCGCGGGAATACACCGTCTGATACCGCTCCGGGTTATCGAGCTTGTGCGTGATGTACGGCGGCAGGGGCATCGTCCCGAGCAGATCGAGCGCGGCGAAGAAGGTCAGCCCCTCGCGGTGCACCGTGAAGCGGACTATGCGGCAGCCCTCCTCCGCGATGCCGAGGACCTCGGCCGTGAGCAGACCGTCGCCGAAGGAGAGGATGTCTCCCGGGCGCGCGCGCTTTCCCGGACCGGCGAGGGTCTCCCAGACGCCTTCCTCCCGCTGGCGGAGAAGCAGGAGCTCCACCGGGGACGCCGAACCCTCGCTCCCGTCCGCCCGCCGCGCGCGGTGTCCGATGATCCGGGCGGGGATGACGCGCGTGTCGTTGATCACGAGCGTGTCGCCGGGATCGAGGTAATCGACGATGTCCCGGAACACGCGGTGCTCGAGCGTCCCGGTCCTGCGGTCGAGGACCATGAGGCGCGAGGAGTCCCGCGGCTCGACGGGCGTCTGCGCGATGCGCTCCGGGGGAAGGTCGTAGCGGAAATCCGAAAGGGTGAGGTCGGTCGGGGGAAGGGTGTTTCTGATCATATTCTGCTCCGTGGACGGCTTGACAAGCGCCGCCTGCTGTGCTATCATAGTTGCGTAAACGTCCGCACCCTCCGGCCGTGCTGCGCATAGACTGGGAATGGGCGGGGCGATCGTCTGTATCATAGCACAAACCGCCCTCCATTTCAACGCTTTTTCATGAATTCCCGCGCGGATTGCGCGGCCTTGCGATATGAAGAAAAAAGAAATCCCGTTCCGGGGACTCTGCACGGCGCTCGTCACCCCGTTCTGCGCGGACGGCTCGGTCGATCTCGAAGCGTTTCGGAAACTGGTGCGGCGGCAGATCAGGGAAGGGGCGGACGCCCTGCTCGTGCTCGGGACGACGGGCGAGAGCGCGACCCTGACGGACGATGAGAGGCGGATGCTCGTCCGGGAGACGGTGCGGCTCTCCGGCGGACGCATTCCGGTGATCGCCGGGACCGGATCGAACGACACGGCCCGGACCGAAGCTTTCACCGAATTTGCCTGCGGGGCGGGCTGCGACGCGGTGCTCATCGCAGCGCCGTATTACAACCGGCCGACGCCGGACGGGCTGATCCGGCACTTCACCGAGGCGGCGGACGCGGCGGGCTGCCCGGTGATCCTTTACAACATTCCCTCCCGCACCGGCGTCGATCTCACGGTCCCGCTGGTGAAAAAACTGGCACAGCACCCGCGGATCGCCGGCATCAAGGAAGCCTCGGGCAGCATCGACCGGGCGGCGGACCTCTGCGCGGCGTTTCAGGGGGAGGATTTCGCTGTGTACGCCGGCAACGACGGGGAGATCGTCCCGGTCTGTTCCGTCGGCGGCGCTGGCGCCGTGTCCGTGATCGCGAATCTCCTGCCGCGGGAGACGGGCGAGATGTGCCGCGCGATGCAGGACCGCCGTCTTGCGGAAGCGGCGGCCATCCATACGCGGCTTTTGCCCCTCATGCGCGCGCTTTTCGCCGAGACCAATCCCGGTCCCGTCAAAGCCGCCATGGCGATGCTCGGACTCTCGGAAAACGTCCTGCGCCTCCCGCTCATCCCCGTGCGGAGCGAGACCGAAACCCGCCTCCGCGAAGCGCTCTCGTCCCTCGGACTGCTCTGAACGGAGGGGAGCCCCGAAAAGCTCCCCTCCGTATCCTTCCCGCTGCATCTTTTTCGAAAAGGAGTTTCAATATCATGCTCACACCCGGCCTTGTCACCGTCACCTTCCGCCGCTTCGACCGCGCAAAGATCTGTGCCGTCGCTCAAAAAGCCGGACTTCCCCTGCTCGAATGGGGCGGGGATATCCATGTGCCGCCGACCGATCCGGACGCCGCGCGGGATGCCGTCCGCCTCACCGAGGAGGCAGGTCTCGCCGTCGATACCTACGGTTCCTACTACTACTGCACCGACGAAGAGGATCCCGAACCCGTCGCCAGGACCGCGGCCCTCCTCGGTGCGAAGAACATCCGCGTCTGGGCGGGGAAGCGCGGCTGTGCCGAAGCTGACGCCGGGGACCGCCGCGCGGTCGCGGACAACCTCCGCCGCTTCTCTGAGCGCGCCGCGCGTGAGGGCCGGACCGTCAGCACGGAATTCCATCAGGGGACCCTGACCGACCGGTACGAGAGCGCGGTCAGGCTCGCCGACGAGGTGGGGATGGACAACTTCCGCCTCTACTGGCAGCCGAATCAGTTCCTGGACGACGCCTACAACCTTGCCGCCGTCCGCGCGGTCCTTCCGTATCTCTCGAACGTCCATGTCTTCACCTGGTCAGGCCGCGACAAGTTCCCGCTTGCGGACGGGGAACGGATGTGGCGGCAGTACCTCGAGATCATCCGCGAAGCGCCCGGCGACCACGGGCTGTTTCTCGAATTCGTCTGCGACGACACGGAGGAACAGCTTTACCGCGACGCGGAAACCCTGCACGGCTGGCTCGCGAAGAGCTGAAAACGCGCGGATTTCCGCTTTTCACTAATTTTAGCGATGACAGATTCTCCCGTCTGTGGCATAATAATAACGATGCAAGGACCCTCATCATTATCATCATTATAACAGTACGGAGGATATGATCATGGCAAAGCATACCTGTGCAATCTGCGGAGCGGAGGTCAATCTGGTCCAGCAGGTGAAGCTGGCGGACGGCGAATACATCTGCCGCAAGACCTGCAAGCCGAAGGGCTTCAAGGACTTCGATTTCATGCACGCGACGCTTCCGTCCGTCAAGGCCCACCTCGCGCAGGTGGAGCGCGGCACCAAGCTGTGGCAGACCTATTTCGTCCCGCAGCGCAAGAAGCTCGTCCGGTTCGGCTCCCCGGTCTACGTGGCGGAGGACGTCGGCCTGATGGCATACGTCGAGACCCGTTATAAATTCATCGTCTTCGGCAAGAGCGAGCTTGCCTGCGTCTACCGCATCGCCGATCTCGTCGGTTACAACTACGAAGTGATCGACAAAAAGACCTCCGACGGCAAGACCGAAAAGCAGGAAGTCTGCCGCCTGACCTTCAAGAACGTCGAAGGCATGAACGAAGTTGTCTTCAAGATCCCGGGCAAGAAGTCCTTCGAGAAGCTCGAGAAGTACTTCAACAAGCTCTTCGGCATCCAGAAGACGCTCGGCAACGTGGCGAACACGTGGAAGAGCCAGATCAACGCGGCGAAGGCCATCGGCTCCGCCATCAGCGCGGCCGCGAGTGGCGACGAAGCCGCTCTCGAGGACACCGCGGGCAACGCCGCCGAAGCCCTTGACGTCGCGATCTACGGCGACCGCACGGCCTGGATCGAAAAGGCGGACGCCGCCCTGGCGAAGGTCGAATAAAACGGATCCGGATCCCGCACGCAAAAAGAGCTCCTCAACGGGGCTCTTTTCATTGCTGCGGAGGATTACTTCCGGATCACCTTTTCGAGGCGGCGGACGGTGAACTGAGCCGCGACGCCCGTGAAGAGCCCGGCGAGGATGGCGGAGACCATGAGGATCGGGAAATACCAGAAAACCGCGAGAGTCCGCGTGACAGCCACGGCGGCGAGGAGCTGACCGGCGTTGTGGAAGACCGCGCCGATCACGCTTGCGAGCCAGATCTGCGATGTGTCGAGGAGTTTGTGCGTGACGAGCATCGAGAGATAGCAGAGCAGTCCTCCGGCGAGGCTGTACCAGAGTGCCAGGATCTGGCCGGTGAAAATGCCGCCGAGCAGGATGCGCGCGAACAGGATCCCCGCCGCGTCGACGGGCCCGAGCAGGAAGATCGCGGCGACGGTGACGATGTTCGAGAGCCCGAGCTTGACCCCCGGGATCCCGACGGAGAGGGGGATGTGCATCTCGATCACGAAGATCGTCAGCGCAATGGCGGTGAGAAGCGCGTCGAAACAGAGGCGCCTGACGGGTTGTTTCATCGGATCGGCCTCCTCACCCCGCGACGCCGTCGAGAGCCTTCGTGCCGTCTGCGGGGCCTTCTTCGAGGCGGATCACGAGGCGGTGCGGCAGGCAGACGATCGGGGCCGCGCTGTCCGAGATCCAGCCGGTGTTCACGCAGATCTTGTCCGGACAGTCGGCGGCGACGACGCGGATGCGTCCCGGCTCCACGCGGACCGTGTTCTCTCCCGCGGCGTCGGTCAAGGTGAATTCGTACGGCTCCTCGACCTTCGAGAGATCGACGGAGCGCACGCAGACGCCGTTTCGGTAGATGTTCGCCACGGTTCCGGGAGTCTTCGAATGAAGGATCCACGCCCAGGCCGCGCATGACGCGAGGACGAGCAGAACGGCGAGGAGCGGGATCGTTTGCGAGCGTTTCATCTTTTTCATGCGTCCATCATAGCATGAAATCCCGCGCTTGTCAAGAGCCTTTGCGGCGGACGGGTGTTGACTTCGGGCGGCGGATGCGGTATAATGGCAGAAAACGAAGGAATCCATCAACGGAGCGGACCGGATATGAACGATCGGAAGAAAATCAAGACGCTCTCCGTCCTCGGCCCGACGGCATCGGGAAAGACCGGGCTGGCGATCGGAGCGGCACGCGCGCTCGGCGGGGAGGTCGTGTCCTGCGACTCGATGCAGCTCTACCGCGGGATGGACGTCGGGACGGCGACCCCGGACAGGGAAGAGCGGGGCGGCATCGCGCACCACATGTTCGACATCATGGACCCGGAGGAGGAGTTTTCCGCCGCCGATTACGCCCGTCTTGCCGCCCCCGTCATCGCGGAAATCGACGCGCGAGGGCATCTTCCCATCCTCTGCGGCGGGACGGGGATGTATTACGACGCCCTCATACGAATCACGGGCTTCGGCGAAGGTGAACGGGACGAGGAGCTTGTCGCCGCCCTTTTCGCCTATGCGCGGGAGCACGGACCGGAGGCTCTGCACGAGCGGCTCGCGGCGGTGGATCCCGAGGCGGCGGAGGCCATCCACCCGAACAATGTCCGCCGGGTCGTCCGCGCGCTCGAGATCTGGGAGACGACCGGGAGGACCAAGACCGAGGTGGACCGCGCGCAGACTGCCGGCGAAATCCCCTACGACGACTGCCCGATCATTCTTACCTTCGAGGACCGCGCGCTTCTCTACGAACGGATCGAGCGGCGGGTCGACGAGATGATGGCGGGCGGGCTCGAAGCGGAGGCGCGCGCTCTGTTTGCCCCGGGCCGGAAAGTTTCCCGGACGGCGGCGCAGGCGATCGGGTACAAGGAGTTTCTCCCGTACTTCCGCGGGGAGTGCGCGCTCACCGACGTCACGGCGGCGATCAAGCTGGCGACGCGGCACTACGCCAAGCGGCAGATGATCTGGTTCCGCCGCTATCCCGACGCTCTGCGGCTCGCGCCCGACGAGGGAGGCCGGATGAAGTCCCCGGATCGGCTGCTCGAAGAGGCGCTCACCCTCCGGGAGGCATGGGAACGGCGCGGGAAAAAAAGTTGAAAAATCGTCTCCGAACCCCTTGACAGGGAATCCGGAAGGTGCTATAATATCGTCAGCCGATATATCGGTCGACGATATTTTTGCGAGGTGATCAAAATGATGGAAACCGCGCTGACCGAAGCGGTCTACTACATTCTCCTGTCGCTTCTCACCCCGATGCACGGATACGGGATCATGCAGAATGCGGAAACCCTGTCCGGCGGACGGGTCCGGCTCGCGGCGGGAACGCTCTACGGCGCGCTCAGCACACTCGTCGCGAAGGGATGGATCGAAAACGTCCCGGACGGCGGCGAAGCGGGGCGGCAGAAGAAATACTGGATCACGCGCCTCGGACGGGAGGTCCTCGAAGGGGAATGGAACCGTCTCGGGGAGCTCTATGAAAACGGACGGAAGCTTTTGAAAGGAGAGGATCGGACGATATGAGAAAAACGGTTCATAAGGTGATCTGGGGATGGGATTTCGACAAAGAGGAAGCCTGGCTCAACGATATGGCGGCGAAGGGGCTCTCCCTCATTTCCGTCGGCCTGTTCCGCTACGATTTTGAAGAGACGGATCCGGGCGAATACCAGATCGCGCTGGAGCTGCTCGAGCACACTCCGAACCATCCCGAAACAGAACAGTATTTCAGATTCCTCGAGGAGACCGGCGTCGAGCAGATCGGAACGGTCTTCCGCTGGGCTTATTACCGCAGAAAGACGGCGGACGGACCGTTCGAGGTTTTCTCGGATAAGGAATCGCGCATGAAGCACCTGATCCGGATCCTCTGGCTCGTCGCGATCGCCGCAGGCGGGAATTTCTACGCCGGGGTATATAACCTGTGGCTCTTCCACCTGTGGCACAATCCGATCAGCCTGCTCGGAATCATCAGCCTCGTCCTCTGCGCGCTCTGCTGCTGGGGGATCTGGAAGCTCTGGAAAAAGATCAAGCAGTTGAAGGACGAGAGTCAGATCTACGAATAAACGGCGAAAAACCCATGCAGGGGGCTGAGCAGTCAGCCCCCTTTTGCTTTGCCCGCACCCCCTGCCGCGCGCAGAGAAACCGGACCGGCGCAAGCGGCTTGTCACGGAAAGGGAGTTCGACGCGCCGCCGTCCACACCGTTTCCTTCCGTCTCGTTCCATTTTCGTCTTGACGCCGCCGCGCGGTCTGTGCTATAATAAAGTGAATTCAGAAGCAACGGCAGGCGGATGCAGCGCCTGCGAAAGGAGCGTATCCATGCAGAAAAAATGGGACGTTTTCGTGTACGGGGACGTAAACATCGACCTCGTCGTGCCGGGCGTCGAGACGCTTCCCGATCCGGGGACCGAGGTCGACGTGCCGGTGATGGAGACCTTTGTCGGAGGCGGCGCGGCGCTCTTTGCGCTCGGGATCGCCAAGCTCGGCCTGACGCCCGTCTTTCAGGGGAGCGTAGGCCGCGACATGTACGGCGTCTATATCCGGAATCTCTTCCGCGAGCTCGGCGTGGACGACAGCCTTCTCACCGATCACGCCGCGAAGAAGACCGGCATCTCGATCAGCTTCACGACGGAGCGCGACCGGTGCTTCCTCACCTACCGCGGTACGAACGAAGGCCTGTCTCTCAAAAACATGAATCTCTCCGCGCTCCCGGACGCGCGTCACGTGCACGTCACGGGCTACGAGGGCACGCAAAACCACGCGGAATATCTCGACATGCTGCGGAAAATCAAAGCCCTCGGGGACGTGACGGTCTCCTTCGACGTGGGCTGGGACGGCTCGGGCGAGTGGTACGAGGGCATCTTCGAGCTGCTTCCGATGATCGACGTGCTCTTCATGAACGAGACGGAGTGCCTGCACTACACCCGCGAGACGGACGCGGAAACGGGAGCGAAAAAGCTCGCCGAAGGCGCCGGCATGGCGGTCATCAAGCTCGGAAAAGCGGGCTCGATGGCGGTGAAGGACGGACGGATCTTCCGCGCGCCCGGGTATCGGGTCGAGGCGGTCGACACCACCGGCGCGGGCGACTCCTTCAACGCGGGCTTTGTCTCCGGGTTCCTCCGTGGACTGCCCGTGGAGGACTGCCTGCGGTACGGGAACGGCTGCGGCGCGCTCTCCGTCACGAAGCTCGGCGGGAACACCGGATTCCCGCGCCTGAACGAACTCGAAGACTTCATCCGGGAACGGAATGCTTAAAGCGGAACAGAGGAGGATTATCCCATGAGAATCGGCGTACTCGGCGGCGCGGGCGTCCGCACGGTCATTTTCATCAACGGTCTGTTGAAACGCTACAAGAAGCTGCATATCGACGAGGTCGTGCTCTACGACATCGATTTTGCGAAGCTCAGGATCATCGCGAAGCTCTGCCGCCATGTCGTGGACCGGGAGGGCTGCGATCTCGTCGTCCGCGAGGTTTACGACGCCGTGGAAGCGATCCGCGGGATGGACTATATCGTCACGACCCTGCGCGTCGGCGGGGATCATTCGCGCGTCATCGACGAGACGGTCGCCCTCCGAAACGGCGTGATCGGGCAGGAGACCACCGGCGTCGGCGGCTTCTCCATGGCGGTCCGCACGATCCCCGTGCTGATCGATTACTGCAGGCTGATCGAAGAGCACGCCCCGAACGCGTGGATCTTCAACTTCACCAATCCGTCCGGGCTCGTGACGCAGGCCCTGCACGCGGCGGGCTTTCATCGCGTCATCGGGATCTGCGACGCGCCGAGCAGCATGAAATACCGCATGGCGCATTACCTCGGCGTGACGGAGGAGGAGCTCTACGTCGAATTCTTCGGCCTCAACCACCTCTCGTGGATCAGGAGCGTCCGGGTGCGCGGCGAGGAGATCATGCCGAAGCTGATCTGGGACGACGATTTTCTCGCCTCGATCCAGGAGCTTGAGATTTTCGATCCCGACGTGATCCGCATGACCGGGATGCTCCCGAACGAATACCTGTATTACTACTACCACCGCGAAAAGGCGCTCGCCAACATTGAAAAATCCGGCAAGACCCGCGGCCAGACCATCGAAGAGGTCAACCTCGCGATGATGAAGGAGCTCGGGGAGACGGATATCGACGCGGATCCCGAAGGCGCGCTCCAGATCTTCCTCTGGTACATGCAGCTGAGGGAGAACAGCTATATGTCGATCGAGTCCGGCACGGCGAACCGCCCGCTGCTCGAAAAGGGCACGCTCCCGGTCCCCGAGGGCATGGGCTACGCGGGCGTCATGCTCGACTGCATCGAAGGGATGCAGAGCGAAGAGGGCAGAACGCTCGTCCTCAGCGTGCTCAACCGGGGATCGATCCCCTTCCTTGCGGACGAGGACGTCGTCGAGGTCACCTGCAGGGTCTCCTCGTCCGGCATCGAGCCCGTGAAGCAGGCCGCGGTGCCGCCGATGTGCGAGCTGTACATCCGCCTCATCAAGAACTATGAACGCCTGACGGTCGAGGCGGTCCTGGACGGGGACGAGGAGCGCGCCGTCGAGGCCCTGATGCTGCATCCCCTCGTCAATTCCTACTCCCTCGCGAAAAAGCTGCTCGCGGATTACGGCGAAGCATACGGCGGGCCGATCCTCGGAAGACGGGCATAAATACGGAAGGAGAACGGCATGAAAGAACTCTATCGGGTCGAAGGGGTCGTGAACCGCGGCTTCGTCGGCCAGATCACCTACACGGTCTGCCTTGAAGAGACGCTCGAAAAGCTCGATATCCATTTTTCCTTCGACGCGGACAAGCGGACCTTCCGCCCGGAGGACGTCACGGACGAGCTGATCCGGGACACGATCGAGACCTGCCGCCGGAACTATGACCTTGCGATCGGCGAGGAGCGCGCGCGCCAGATCATCCTCGGCGACATGAAGACCGAGATCCACACCCTCGCGACGATCAACGACGAATTCCTCGGCTGCATCCACAAGCAGCTCACGGACCGGCATATGCGCTATGACGGCGGCACGGCTTCCGAAGGCTGCATCCCGCGGGAATCGTTCGACGGGGTGCTCAAAGTCACGGTACTGGTCTTCAACGTCATCAAGGACGGGACGCACTACTGCCTGACGGTCAGCGGAGAATGAGGAGGAGAACCATGTTCAAGCGCTACGAACTCCACAACCACACCACCGAATCCGACGCAGGCATCACCTGCCGCGAGCTCATCGATCACATGCTCGCGGACGGCGTCGACTGCTTTGCCGTCACCGACCACAACACGGTCTCCGGCCAGCCGATCATCAAAAAGATCCTTGCCCGGGAACACCTTCCCATCGCCTGTGCCTACGGCATGGAATATACGACCTATTACGGCCACATCGTCTGCCCGGTGCTCGAACAGTACGTCCCGTGGGATTCGATCAACCGCAGAAAGCCGGAGCTCCTCTTCGAAGCCGCCAAGCGCGCGGGAGCCGTCACGGGCGTCGCGCACCCCTTCTCCTACGGCGACCCGTTTGCGCGGGGATGCCGCTTCGAGATGGAGATCACCGACTTCTCGAACGTCGATTACATTGAAATCGTCAACAACCCCGAGCCGCTTCACGAGGTCAACGGGCCGGGCATCCTCTGGTGGGAGTCCCTCGTGCTCGCCGGCGTGAAGGTCGCGGCCTGCGCGGGCATGGACCTGCACGGGCTCGACAGCTTTGCGATGAAGTTCGCGACCTACTGCGAGGGTGAAAAGGGCGGCGATCCCGTCGAGGAGCTGAAAGCCGCCGTCGCTGCGCAGCGAACCTGGGTGTCGAAGGGGATGCTCGTCACCGCCGAAGAGAAGGACGGCATGGTCCGCTTCACGCTCGTCGACGCGAAAAAGCCGGGGTTCGTCCCGTCGGATGCCTACACCCTGACGCTCAAAACGAAGGACGGCACCCGTGCATACGACATCACCGCCGGAGCCGTCGACGTTCCGGTTTCGGAGCTCGGCGAGGCCGCGGTCCCGAAGCTCTACGGCGGGGAGACGATCCTCGAAAACCTGCTCTGCGTCGCGCCCGTGATCCGCGCGGCATGTCTGGAAAGGAGACGCCATGAATCAGGGATTCTTTGACGGCTCGATGCCGCGTCCCGTGCTCGAGTACTACCTCTCCCACGCCGCGACCGCGCAGTGGATTTATCTGAGCGACACCCTCGACGACGATATCCGCGTGATACTCCGAGCCGGGATCAAGTTCCTCGGACGGGCAAGCGGGATCTGGAAGGCCGAGATGCCGGACGACGAGCATTTCGCGCTCTCCCGCAGAGCGGCTGAGAAGATCCACGCGGCGGACCCCGAAATCATCCTCCAGGCCTGCATTTTCGAGGCGGTCTACCGGGAGGATCTCGAATCGACGAAGATCCCCGCGCGGGTGTTCGAGGCGTTCGGAATGGCGCCCGAGGACCGCTGCTTCTCCTACGACGACTGCACGCTGATTCCCGGCGGGAACATGCCCGACATCTCGAAGAGAGAGACGCAGCTCTGGTTCTACTACCGCGGGATCCGCTACATCGACTGCGGGTACGAGGCGTTCCACATGGGGCAGATCCATCTTTACTCTGCCCGCGACCGGGGATACCGCGCGATCGGCCGGGTGATCGAAATGCTCCGCGAATACGGCCGCATACATGCCAGACGGCACAAGGTCCTCTTCGACGCGCATTCGCACTCCCTCGTCGTGAACGGCGTGAGTCTGCTCGACTACAACGCCATGCCCTTCACCCGGTATCCGGTCCTGGACCGACCGGGCGAACGGCTGGTCCTCGTGCGCGAAGGCAAATCCGGCGGCGGGATCTCCCCCGAGGGCGTGTATGAAAAGGCGCTCCCGTTCCTCTATGAATACGACAACTGGGGCGGCAAGGATCACTGGGCGCACGAATACCTGACGACCGAGGAGCGCGCGTGGGCGCAGTGGTGGGGCTACGACCAGATCGCGTGGTTCGCTTCACAGGAAGAGGAGGCGCGCAACACCTTCCTCGACTATACCTTCAAGTGGACCGCGGTGAACAATCCGGACGGGTATTTCGCCTTTCCGCTCCGCCGTCCCCTGCAGAGCGGCGAGGAGGCCGAGGGATTCCCCTTCTATAAGCTCAACAACCGCTCCGATGCCTGCCCCGACGGATTCTCGCAGGAGGACGCGGCAGTCGAACTGCTCCGGGGCGGCTACGGGAAGTACCGCGCGCTGGCGAATCCGTCCGATCTGCTCGATTACGGCGGACGCGACGTCGACGATCCCGAGACCGGTGTGCGCCTTCCCGAGAAGGTCGTGCTCTACGGCTCCTTCCAGCCGTATGTCGGCGCGGTCGCGAACGATTCGAACAGTGAGATCACCCGCATGTATTACGTCGGCGACGGGAAATACGCGCTCGCCTTCGTCATGCCCTACGCCGGGGAATACGATTTCGGCATCTCCACCTGGGGAACGCTCTCGGCCTGCGTATCGGAGCACGGCGGCTACCCCTATTCCGGCACGGGCAACAAAAGCAAGCTCGTGATTGAGCACGACAATACGGTGATCCGGATCACCTTTGCCTATATGACGAACGCCATCACGATCGACGTGATGTGACTTTATCGATCCGCGAGGAGGACAGCGTATGAACATTCCGAGACCCGAGCATCCCCGCCCGCAGTTTGTCCGCGACACGTGGATGAATCTCAACGGAACCTGGGACTTTCTCTTTGACTTCGGCAACTCCGGCCGCGACCGGGGACTTTGGAAGGACGAAAACTTCGATGCGGCACGGGAAGAATCCCGGTTTCCCGTGACGATCACGGTGCCGTTCTGCCCGGAAAGCCGGCTCTCCGGGATCGGCTATACCGACTGGATCGCCGCCGTGTGGTACCGCCGGACCTTCGCGCTCGACGGGGCGCAGACGGCCGGACGGGTGCTGCTGCACTTCGGGGCGGGCGATTATCACTGCGCCGTGTGGATCAACGGGCAGAAAGCCGGCGAGCACACGGGCGGGTATTCGTCCTTCACCTTCGATATCACCGCTCTCGTGAAGCCGGGGGAAAACACCGTCACCCTGTGGGCGGAGGACAACAACCGCAGCGGGACCCAGCCCTACGGCAAGCAGTCGATGCGCTATCAGAGCTATGGGTGCAGCTACACCCGGACGACCGGGATCTGGCAGACGGTCTGGCTCGAGTTCACGCCGGCGGAGGCGATCTCCCGCGTGAAGCTCACCCCCCTCGTCGCGAACCGCGCGCTTCTCATCGACGCGGAGGTCACGGGCGGAAAAACCGTCACGGCGGAGGCGTTCTATGCCGGGCGGCCCGTCGGACGGGCGTCTGCGGACGTGACGGGAGGGCGCGCGCATCTCGATCTCGCCCTCTCCGAGCTCCATCTCTGGGACGTCGGGGTGCCGGAGCTCTACGATCTCGTCCTGACGCTCGACGGCGGCGACGTGCTGAAGAGCTATTTCGGAATGCGGTCGGTCGAGGTGAAAAAGGACGGCTTCTATCTCAACGGACGGCCGGTGTTCCTGCGCACGGTGCTCGATCAGGGCTTCAATCCCGAGGGCGTCTACACCGCGCCGGACGACGATTTCCTGCGCCGCGACATCGAGCTTTCGATGGACCTCGGCATGAACGGCGCGCGCCTGCATCAGCGGGTCTTCGAAGAGCGGACGCTGTACTGGGCGGACCGGCTCGGCTATCTCGTCTGGGGCGAATACGCCGACGGTCACCGTCTGAACGACGCGGGCGGCATCGCCTCGTTCCTGCCCGAGTGGATGGAGACCGTGCGCCGCGATTACTCCCACCCGTCGATCATCGGCTGGTGTCCGGAAAACGAGTCCTACTGGGCGCACGACGTCGATCCGATCTGCCAGCGCGTGTACTACGCCGTGACAAAGGAGATGGACCCGACGCGTCCGTGCATCGATTCCTCCGGCGGCGTGCATTATGTGACGGATATGTACGACATCCACGATTACGAGCAGGATCCCGCGCGGTTCAAGGCGAGCTTCGATAAGATGCTCGACGACCCGGGGTACGTCCACAACCCGATCCATCAGGAGCAGCTGCGGCAGAACGTCTACGAGGGCCAGCCCGTCTGGGTGTCCGAATACGGCGGGACCTTCTGGAATCCCGACGAGCCGGGCGGATGGGGCTACGGCAACGCGCCGAAGACCGAGACGGAGTTCGCCGCGCGGTATGCCGGGCTGACAGGGGTGCTGATCGACAATCCGCGCATCTGCGGCTTCTGCTACACCCAGCTCACGGACGTGGAACAGGAGCAGAACGGCCTGTACAAATACGACCGGAGCCGGAAATTCTCCGATGAGGTTTACGACGCCATCCGCGAGGCTAACGTCCGCCGCGCAGCGATGGAAAAGGACCCTGAATAAGACGTCAGAAAAGGCGCGGACCCGCTTGGGATCCGCGCTTTTCGATTGCTTTGTTTTGACCGGGCGTTCAGGATTCGTCTCCCTCCCGGACGGCGCGCAGCTTCCTGCCGGAATAGTCCGCCGCGACGGTCTCACCGGGTTTCAGGATCAGGAATTCGTCGTCGTTCCATGTGCCGTCCGTCATCATGCGCAGGAGCCGGAGATCGCCGTCGAGCTCGCGCAGCTGCCAGCCCTTTTGCCCGGCCTCCTCAGATGCCCGCCGCAGATGATCGGGCGAATCGTGCACGTCCGAATGGATATAGCCGAGGGTCGAATAGTTCTTCTCCCAGCTCGATTCGATCTCGATGAGGTAATCCGCGTTGTCCTCGCCGAACCGCTCCGCGTATGCGAGCCACCGGCGCCGTTTGAAATCGTCGCTGTCGAACAGCCGCCCGCTCTGCTCCAGCCAGCCGCTGTTGAGCCAGTACGCGCCCTTCGCTTCGGCGAATTCCTTCAGATACCTTTCCTCGGAGCCCATGAAGAGCGCGATGCAGTCGTCCGTGCGCGGGATGACGATCGGAATGTCGCGGCAGCGGATCCCGACGACCGCCTTGGAGCAGAGCCCGTAGCCGAGGACGATGGCGTCCGGCGTGTGCTCGAGCTCTCCCGTTTCCATCTGACGGTACAGCTCGTCCACCTCGCCGATGAGCCGAGCGCAGAGCTTCTCCGGGGTGTTGTGCAGGCCGCGTCCCACCCACGTCAGATCGACCTGGTTGTCGCTCGCTGCCGCCAGATAGCTGAGCTCACGCTCGAAGATCCGGCAGGCGATGATGTGGATGCGCACGGGTCATTCCTCCCGGAACAAAAGCGGCAGGAAGTCCCGGATGCACCGGCGCCACACGCTCCAGTCGTGACCGCCGGGGAAGGTGCGCCGCACGGTCTTCACGGGCTTGTCCGCGAGAAGCGCGTCGTCGTGCTCGAAGCTGGCGAAGAACTGGTCCTCCGTCCCCATCGCGCGATAGAAGACGCGGAAGGCTTCGTTGAAGACGTCCGGCGTGTCGAGGATGGCGAGATGCGGCTCCTTGGCCCCCGCGTGCGGGAAGCTGAGGAATCCGCTGAAAAGTCCCGCGTAGCCGAAGAGCTCGGGATGGGAGAGCGTGGTCGTGCTGGTCTGATAGCTGCCCATGCTGAGGCCCGCCATCGCACGGCTCCATTTGTCCGTCCTGACGGGGAAGCGCGCTTCGATGAACGGGATGAGATCGGTGAGGAGGAATTCCGGGAACAGGGCGCGTCCCATCGGCTCCCGGCCCGGCGCGCGCATCATGCCGTTCGCCATGACGATGAGCATTTCCTCCATCCTGCCTTCGGCGAGCAGGCGGTCCGCGATCCGGCCGACATGTCCCTGATGGACCCACCCGGTCTCGTTCTCGCCGTAGCCGTGCTGGAGGTAGAGGACGGGATATTTCTTCGCGGGATCGAAGGCCGCGGGCGTCCAGACGAGGGCGATCTCGTGCTTGCCCGTGACGGACGAGGGAACATAGAGACGCGTGACGGCGCCGTGATCAACGCCGTCGAGCTGATCCCAGTCTTCCTCGCCGGGGACCGGAACGTCCACGAAGTTCATCGGGCGGCAGCAGCCGTAACCGATCGGGAGATACGGATCGAGAACGTCCGCGCCGTCGATCTTGAGAAAGAAATACTTGAATCCCCGTCCGAGATCGACGTCTCCTTCCCACATCCCGTTTTCTCGGCGGGCGAGCTCGGTGACATGGCCGAACTGATCGATCGCGACATGTTGCGCGTTCGGCGCTTTCAGACGGAAGAAGACGGTCCCGTCCGGGTTGAAGCGGAAGCATTGGTCGCCGTCGCGGTTCGGTTCTCCGGCGTAGGGATCGAAGGAGACGGCGGTATCGAGGGGCTGACAGAGGTTCGGCATGGGGTGCTCCTTTCTGTTCGTTCGGTTCTGCCCGCACACACCGGCGGGCGCGTTCTGCCGCCTCCATTATAATATAGACGGCGGGAAAAATCAATGGGGAAAATGAACCGTTCCCCCTGTCTGTGTGGATTTCGCCGCATTTTTGCGTTTTTTTCGCAGGTTTTTCGGCAATTCTGTTGACTTTGCCCGCGCGGGACGCTACAATAAGAGCAAAAGAATCATACCGGAGCGTATACCATGGGAAAAAGAGTGTTGTGCGCGCTGATGGCCTGCCTGCTGCTGACGCTCGCGTCCTGCACGGCGGCGGAGCGGGAGCCGGAAGCGTCACCGGCCGCGGAGACGGTGGAGGAGGTCGGCATGGAAATCGCGGAAACCGTCCCGGAGACGGAAGCCGAAACGGAAGCGCCCGCGCCGCCGAAGCCGGAGATCAAGCCGGCAGCCGTCAAGCGGACGATCTACGTCGAGGTCTTTGACTTCGACGAGGCGAAGAAATCGGCGCACCAGGTCGCAGAGGGTGAGGTCTACGGCGTGCGGTGCCGGGTCACGGCTCCCTTCGACCGTTTTTCGTTCTGCATTCCGACGTGGACCCAGAAGACCTCGGCGGCGACCCTCGCGCTCTATGTCTGGAACGACGACTGGGACGCCATGCTCGCCGAGGGTCCCGCCGCGAGCGAGCGGTTCGAGAATCTCGTCGACTGCGCGGAGGATTCCGTAACCTTCGGGGAAATGCCGCCGGGCGACTATCTCTTCGCGATCCAGGACACGGCGGGCCCCGCGGGGACATGGGTGTTCCCGGGCCGGGTGTCGAAAGGCTATATTTTCAACAGCGGCCTGTTCTCCGAGGGGGACCTGCAGCTGGAGATCGGATTCACCGAAAAACGGGACGAATACTTTGAGGAGGTCAGCATGAACACAGAAATCGACGGACTGCACACCCCGCCGCCGGAAGCCATCCTTCCGGACGACCACATTCTCCGCGTGCGCGACGCCATGCCCGATACCTGGGCGGCGATCGACGGGCTCGGACGCACGGTGTCCGGGAACCGTGAGACGGGAGACCCGAAGGACGACAAGATCGTCGCGATGTTCTACTGGGACTGGCACAATTCGGACGACGGAGCACCGCTCAACGTCACGGAGTTCATGAGGGAACACCCGGAGGCGCAGAACGACTACAGGAATCCCGCCTGGCCGACCGGGGGGACGCGGTACTTCTGGGACGAGCCGGTCTACGGGTACTACCTCACGACCGACGAATGGGTGATCCGGCGTCAGGCCGAGCTTCTCGCGGCAGCCGGCGTGGACGTCATCTTCATGGACAACACCAACGGCACCTTCACCTGGCGCAACAGCTATCTGAAGATCTACAAGGTCTTTGCCGAAGCGAAGGCCGACGGCGTGAACGTGCCGAAGATCTCCTTCATGCTCCCCTTCGCGGCGGGCGACGACACGGCGGTGCAGCTCAAATCGCTCTATACGGACATCTACCGCCCGGGGAAGTATCAGGACCTCTGGTTCTACCTCGACGGCAAGCCGATGATCATGGCGTACCGGGCGTCGCTCCTCAAGCGCCAGACCGATCCGCTTGAAAAGGAGATCTACAGTTTCTTCACCTTCCGCGCGGGCGAGCCCGTCTACAACGCGGCGGACTACCATGCGAAACGGACGGGGACCGAGCGCTGGGGCTGGCTCTCCACGACGCCGCAGGCCCTGTATTACAGCGCCGCCGATCCCGATCACGTCGAGATGACGACCGTCGGGGTGGCGCACAACTGGTCCGCCGAAAAGGGCCTGACCGCGATGAACGGCGAGCACATCTTCGGGCGGCACTACACGTCGAACGGGTATGACAGCCGACCGGACGCGAAGCTTTGGGGCGCGAACTTCGACGAGCAATGGGAGTTTGCGATCTCGAAGGATCCGCGGATCATCTTCGTCACCGGGTGGAACGAATGGAACGCGGGCCGCTACGAATCGTGGCCG
>JAEEGL017095408.1_pt1 | contig 19620 bp, 9 predicted proteins | sample 9134231 | NCBI WGS metagenome assembly JAEEGL01 (sample SAMN16246548, study PRJNA631951) | gut metagenome | biome: gut microbiome; feature: rumen; material: fiber-attached | host: Bos | place: Iran: Karaj | collected 2018-10 | reverse complement strand
GCAACGAGGAAGACGCAGAGAAGGAATTCGGCATCAAGCCGGAAGGCTTCGACGCAGAGAAGACCGGCGGTGAGATTGACCAGGCCAGCTTCATCAGCGTGTGCCGCCAGCTCATGCAGAAGTTCCCCCGCTGCAAGAAGGTTGCCGTAACCCTCCGCGGTTCCATCAACGCGAACCACAACACCTGGGGCGGTATCCTCTATGACGGAAAGAACCTCTGGCAGAGCCGCAGGTACGACATCACCCACATAGTAGACCGCGTAGGCGGCGGCGATTCCTTCATGGGCGGCCTCCTCTACGGTCTCCTTACCTATCCCACTGACCAGGAAGCCATTGAGTTTGCGGCAGCCGCATCGGCCCTCAAACACACCATCCTGGGTGACTACAACCGCGTCACGGTAGAAGAGGTCGAAGCACTTGTTAAAGGTGGCGGCAGCGGCCGCGTAAGCAGGTAGAGCTATGTCAAAGTTCAATAAAATAGACACTATCAACATCATCAGGAATACAGGTATAGTGCCCGTGTTCTATAATAAGGATGTTGAACTTACCAAGAAGGTGGTGAAGGCCTGCTATGACGGCGGCATCCGTGCATTCGAATTCACAAACCGCGGCGACGGAGCACACATTGTGTTCAAGGAACTCATTGCCTATGTTCGCGCAGAATGCCCTGAGATGGCACTTGGCGCAGGCACCATCCTGGACGCCCCCACCGCTGCCATCTACATCCAGCTGGGGGCCGATTTCCTTGTGTCTCCCTGCTGCGTAGACGAGGTCATCACCCTTGCCAACCGTCGCGGAGTGCCATACAGCCCCGGCTGCGGCACTGTGACGGAGATTGTGCACGCGCAGGAGCGCGGGTGCGATTTAGTAAAGGTCTTCCCTGCGGGTACCGTTGGCGGTCCGGCATTCGTGAAGAATATCCTTGCCCCTCTGCCCTGGGCACTGGTCATGTGCACCGGTGCAGTTGAGCCGGAGGAGAGCAATCTTAAGGCTTGGGCAAATAGCGGAGTCACCGCCGTTGGCATGGGCTCCAAGCTCTTCCCCAAGGAAGTTCTGGCGGCAGGGGACTGGAAAGCAGTCTCCGAGCTTTGCCGTAAATCCCTTGAATGGTTCCGTAAATAATTGCCGATGAGACTCCTCAAGCCCCTCGCAATCCTTGCAGCCCTTGTGGCGGCGCTATCCTGCGCCAAAAAGCAGGACCTTCCCTTCGATATGCCGGAGGTGAAACTTCCTGCTATCCCCTCATACACCGTAAGCCTCACCGATTTCAATGCGGTAGGGGACGGCGTCACGGACAACACGGAAGCTTTCCGCAGGGCTTTCGAGGCCCTGGAGAAAAGGGGCGGCGGAAAGCTCGTGGTCCCGGACGGCATCTGGCTCACCGGTCCCATCGGCCTTAAAAGCCATACGGAACTGCACCTTGCGGACAATGCCGTAATAGTGTTTTCCACCAACCAGGACCTGTATCCCATAATCGACACCAACTTCGAAGGCCTGGACGTAAGGCGCTGCCTCTCACCCCTTTATGCCGATGGTGAAACCGACATTGCCGTCACCGGAAAGGGCATCATCGACGGAAACGGCGCCGCATGGCGTGAACTCAAGCGCAGAAAGGTGGGGGACGATACCTGGAAGGCCATGACCAAAGGCCACGGAGTACTGTCGGAGGACGGAAGCGTATGGTACCCGGACGAAGGTTACCGCCGCGCCCGCCTCACCGCCGGAAGCCTCAACTACCAGGACCAGTCCCTCCCGGAGGACGAGATCAAGACCTTCCTCCGCCCGGTGATGGTGTCCCTCAAGAATTGCGAGAGGGTGCTTCTGCAGGAAGCCACCTTCCAGAATTCCGCCTGCTGGAACATTCATCCTCTGTGGTGCAAGGACGTGACCATCAGGAACATCACGGTCCGTAACCCCCACTACTCCACCAACGGCGACGGCATAGACATCGAGGCCTGCGAGAACGTAATTCTCACCGGATCGTCCTTCGACGTAGGGGACGATGCCATCTGCATCAAGTCCGGCAAGGACGCCGACGGCCGCCGTCATGCACGCAAATGCCGCAACCTTGTAATCACGGACTGTACCGTGTACCATGGCCACGGCGGCTTTGTGGTGGGTTCCGAGATGTCCGGAGGTGTGGAGAACATCCTTGTGAAGGGCTGCCGATTCATGGGAACTGACGTGGGACTCCGCTTCAAGAGCGCCCGCGGCCGCGGAGGTCTTGTGAAGGACATCTGGTGCCAGGACATCTACATGAAAGATATCGTCACCTATGGCGTAATCTTCAACCTCTATTATGCAGGCGTTGCGGCTACTGAGCTCAAAGACGGAGAAACCTCGGACATCCAGCCCGTGGACGAGACCACGCCGGAGTTCCGCGACTGCCACTTCAGCGGCATAGTCTGCTCCGGTGCAAAACAGGCCATATACATCAACGGCCTGCCGGAACTCCCTGTGAGCGGCCTGGACTTCACGGACTGCACTTTCACAGCCAAGAAGGGCGTTGAAATGCATTTCCAGAAGGATATTACTTTCAAGAACGTCACCGTAAACGGAAAAGAAATATGATTCTGACTCTCATAGCAACCGCCATGTTCACCATCCACCTGATGGGGGACAGCACCATGGCGGAGAAAGACCTCCCCAAGGCCGGCGAGGAGCGTGGCTGGGGCATGATGTTCCAGAACTTCCTTGACAGTGACGTCAAGGTTGTGAACTACGCCCAGAACGGTCGCAGCACCAAGAGCTTCATTGACCTTGGCCTTTGGGACAAGGTCTATAACGCGGTAAAACCGGGAGACTATGTCTTCATAGAGTTTGGCCACAACGACGCCAAGGCCGATGATCCCGCCCGCTACGCCCCCGCCTACGGCGCCTACCAGGACAACCTGCGCATGTTCGTGGACAAGGTCCGTGAGAAAGGCGGCACCCCCGTCCTCCTCACCCCCGTAGCAAGGCGTTGGTTCAAAGAGGCGGGCCTGGACCGCAACTGCCACACGGACTATCCCGCGGCAATGAAAGCGGTGGCCGCGGAGAAGAACGTCACCCTCCTGGACGTCACCACCAAGACCCTGGACTGGCTTGACGCCATTGGTGACGATGCCTCCAAGCCGTATTTCATGATATCCACCGGCAAGGACGACAATACCCACACCACTCCCGCCGGCGCACGCAAGGTAACGGAGATTGTATGTGGCCTCATCCAGGAGCAGATTCCGGAAATCGCGGAGCACCTTCAGTACTACCACATAGTGGTCTCCGCCGACGGCCACGGTGATTACAAGACCGTCCAGGAAGCCATCGACGCATGCCCGGACTACTCTCATAAGGAGATTACCCGCATCCTTATCCGCAAGGGTACGTACAAGGAGATGGTGAGCATCCCTCACACCAAGTTCCGCCTTTATATTAAAGGTGAGGATGCCCGCAGCACCGTCATTACCTATGACAAATACGCCAAGGCCCTCTGGCCCGGCCGTGACATAGCGGTTGGTACCAGCGGCAGCGCATCGGTCTACATCCACTCCAGTTATGTAACCTTCGAGGATATCACTTTTGAAAACAGTTCAGGCGAAGGCAAGGAGATTGGCCAGGCCGTTGCCGTGTTTACGGACGGTGACTTCCTGTTCTTCAACCGCTGCCGCTTTATAGGAAACCAGGACACCCTGTACACATACGGCCGCTTTGGAAAGTTTGGCGGAATCAAGCGCAACTACTTCAAGGACTGCTATATAGAAGGGACCACGGACTTCATCTTCGGGACCAGCATAGCATACTTCGAAGGCTGCCATATCCATTCCAAGAAGAATTCCTACGTAACCGCAGCCTCCACCCTCCAGGGTCAGAAATACGGATACGTATTCCACAATTGTAAGCTCACCGCCGATCCCGGCATAGACAAATGCTACCTGGGACGTCCCTGGGGGGCATACGCCAAGACGGTGTTCATCGATTGCTACCTTGACGGCCACATCCTTCCGGAAGGCTGGCACGACTGGGAGAAGGAAGGAAAGCCGGACACCAAGAAGAACTCCTTCTACGGAGAATACGGGAGCTACGGCCCCGGCGCCCGCGGACCCCGCGTGAAATGGGCTCATAAGATCAAGCCCAAGAACTACACTTTTGAAAGAGTAATGTACCAGAAAGAAGACGGAATCGTCTGGGATCCATACAATAACAAATGAGAAAGAGCGCAATTATACTGATGGTTGCCTTGACCGCATGCACGGCCAAGGCCCCGCTGTCTCTGGAAATTGTCCGGAGCGAAATGTCCAGGAACCCTGAAGCCAGCTATATTGACGGCCAGGAAGGGAACCTCAAGTGGAACTACACCACGGGTCTTGAACTCAAGGCCATGCTTGACGTGTACCAGGAAACGGAAAACAGCGAAATCCTGAACTATGTGGACGCATGGTACGATGCCATCATAGACAGTACCGGAAGGATCTACAAGTACAAGAAGGATAACTTCACCCTGGACCACATATGTCCCGGCCGCACGCTTTTTCAGCTTTACGACATTACCGGAAAGGAAAAGTATCGTGCCGCAATGGATAGCCTGTACGCCCAGCTCTGGGAACAGCCCCGCACCCCGGAAGGCGGTTTCTGGCACAAGAGGGTGTATCCGGACCAGATGTGGCTTGACGGCCTTTACATGGCGGAACCCTTCTATGCGGAATACACCGTCCGCTTTGTGACGGATTCCCTGGAAAGGGCGGAAAATTTCCAGGACATCGCCTACCAGTTCGGCCTCATCTTCGACGCTACGTTCGACCCCGAGACAGGGCTTCTCCGCCACGCATGGGATTCCTCCCGTGAGATGTTCTGGTCCGATGAGGTCACCGGCCAGAGCGCCCACGCCTGGGGCCGCGCCATGGGCTGGTACGCCATGGCTCTTGTGGACGTAATCGAGATCATGCCCTCCGGAGAGGAGCACGACGAACTGGTCCGCCTACTGAACCGCGTGTTCGACCCGCTTCCGCTTTATGCGGATGCCCAGACAGGCATGTGGTATCAGGTTCTTGACCGCCCTTATGAGGAAGGAAACTACCTGGAAGCCACCTGCAGCGCCATGTTCACTTACGCCCTCCTCAAAGGCACCCGCCTGGGTGTCCTGGAAGGCTTCACCACGGACGATGCTGTAACCCGTTACGACGAACTCCTGGACACCTTTGTGCGCCGCAATGCCGACGGTCTCATAGACCTTGAATCCTGCTGTGAGGTAGCAGGGCTTGGCGGCAAGCAGAACAGGGCGGGGGACTACGAGTACTATATAAATGAACCCGTTCGCGCGAACGATCCCAAGGGAATCGGCCCCCTCATCTGGGCTGCGCTGGAATTCGAGAAGATATGAGAATGATACCGTATTATATAATAATAGCGATAGCGCTGGTCGCTTCGTGCGGAGACAAGCCCGGGAACAATACCCCAGAGGTTACCAACCCTTCCGCACCCACAGGCCTCATGCTCCATTCCTCTTCCGAGAGCAGCCTCACTTTCCAGTGGGACAATATGACCGCGGCAACTCAGTATGAATGGGCTCTTACTTGTGAGTCAAGCACCGTGGACAGCGGCAATACAAAGGGCCGCAACGTTACCGTGGACAATCTTGAAAAGGCCACCGAGTACGTTTTCACGGTCCTGAGCGTTGGATCCGACGGATACAAGTCCCAGCCTTCCTCCATTACTGCCAAGACTGAAGGTGACACCACCACTCCCGTAGATCCTCCCGTGGATCCGCCCGTGAGCAGCATTGCTTATGCAGATTATCTGATTCCTCAGGCTGAGGACCAGGACGGAAGCGCACTGGCTTTCCCGGGCGCCCAGGGCGGCGGCATGTTCACTACCGGCGGCCGCGGCGGCAAAGTATATCACGTGACCAACCTGAACGACAGCGGTGACGGCTCCCTGCGCTGGGCCATAGGTCAGAGCGGCGCCAGGACCATCGTCTTTGACGTTGCGGGCCTCATCGAGCTCCAGAGCACCCTGGTAATCAAGAACGGCGACGTAACTATTGCCGGCCAGACCGCTCCCGGCGACGGTATCTGCCTCAAGAACTACACCTTCCGCATCAACGCCTCCAACGTGATTGTCCGCTACATCCGCTGCCGCATGGGAGACGAGAAGAAGACCGAGGACGATGCCATGCAGGTGATGGACCACGACGACGACAAGTTCAACAACATAATAATAGACCACTGTTCCGTGAGCTGGAGCACCGACGAGTGCGCATCGTTCTACGGAATGAAGAATTTCACCTTCTCCTGGAACATAGTCTCTGAGAGTCTGCGCGTATCCGTCCACGGTAAGGGAAATCATGGTTACGGCGGTATCTGGGGCGGTAACAACGCCACCTACCACCACAACCTCCTTGCCCATCACGACAGCCGCAACCCGCGCCTGGATCACGACTACGTGAGCACCCAGAAGGGCCCCGTGAGCATTATCAACAATGTAGTCTACAACTGGAGCGGAGACTCCTGCTACGGCGGAGAGAGTTCCAACAAGAACGGATCCGACTACCGCAAATACAACTTCGTGGGCAACTACTACAGACCCGGTCCTGCAACTCCTTCCAACCGTCACAGGCTCCTGAATCCCACCACCTCGTGCAGCAACTGCGGCGGCACCATCATCCCCGGTCACTTCTATATGACAGGCAACGTGCTGCACGGTAACAGCGGCGTTACCGCCGACAACTGGACCGGCACCACCGCATCGGCGGAGGTGATTGAGCAGATCAAGGCGAACGAGATGTTCCTCTATGCCGCAAATCCCACAAGGATTGCCATCCAGAGTGCCCAGGATGCATACAATTCCGTAATTGCATACGCCGGAGCAAGCCTTGTGCGTGACCGTATAGACAAGAGAGTCTCCAACGAGGCCGCCATCGGCTCCACCACTTACACCGGCAGCAAGGGCGGCACCAAGGGCCTCATCGACACCCAGACGGATGTGGGCGGCTGGCCGGAATACACCGCCACCGACGACCAGAAAGCCCTGGTTACCGACAGCGACGGCGACGGCATGCCCGACTGGTTCGAGGATGCGGCAGGCCTGGACAAGGCCAAAGTCGCGGACGGCGCCCAGAAGACTATCGACACCAAGGGTCGCTACACCAACCTTGAAATGTACCTGCATTACCTGGTCCGCGAAACCACTGCGGCCCAGAACCAAAGCGGAACATATACTAAACTATAATATTATTAACCAACAAACCAAATCCAATGAAAGCACACAGACTAATTCTTGCGCTGCTGGGAATGGTAACGGCTGTTTCCCTGTCTGCACAGACCACTGTAAAGGGTATTGTGACAGACGAAACCGGCGAACCGCTCATCGGAGCGGGAGTCCTGGTAGAGGGAACTACCACCGGCACCATAACCGGTATCGACGGTGACTACATCATCACCGTCCCCGCCTCCGCCAAGAACCTGGTGTTCTCCTTCATCGGCCTTCAGGACCAGGTCGTTCCAATTGACGGACGCACCGAGATCAATGTGGTCCTGGCCGCGGACAACACCTTCCTGGACGAGGTAGTCGTTGTAGGTTACGCCACCGTTAAGCGTCGTGACCTCCTTGGCTCCGTATCGTCCGTGGGTTCAGACAAACTGGCGGAACAACCAGTCACAACAGTGTCACAGGCCCTGTCCGGTAAAATGGCGGGTGTCTCTGTGGTCACAACGGAAGGCGACCCCGACGCCGACATCAAGATCCGCGTCCGCGGCGGCGGCTCCATCACCCAGGACAGCAGTCCTCTGTACATCGTGGACGGCTTCCCCGTGGAGTCCATCAACGACATCCCTTCGTCCGAGATCCAGTCCATCGACGTTCTCAAGGATGCCTTCTCCACCGCCATCTACGGTTCCCGTGGTGCAAACGGCGTAGTTATCGTTACCACCAAGAGCGCAGATAAGGGACAGAAGATCTCCGTCAAGTTCAATTCTTATTATGGCACCAAGAAGATGGCCAACGCAGACGCCATCGTGGCCATGGACCCGGAGAACTTCGTAAAGTTCCAGTACGAGCTTGGAGTGATCCGCGACAACCTCAATTCCTATTACAACCCTTACTTCGGTACGTTCCAGGATATAGACATGTACAGCGGCATGAAGGGCAACAACTGGATCAAGCAGGTGTTCGGACATACTGGCAGCACCCTTTCCACGGACTTCTCCGTGTCCGGTGCCGGCGACAAGGTGAACTGGACCCTGGGTTATGCCCACATGGGCGACCAGGCCATCATGTCCGGTTCTACCTATACCCGTGACAACCTCAACTTCAAGGCCAACTTCAAGACCTCGGAGAATACGTCCATCGACGCCAATGTCCGTTATTCCCGCGTGAACGTGCGCGGCGGCGGTGCCAACGGCATCAACGATACCGGTACCACTTCCGGTAACGGCCGTCTCAAGCACTCCGTGAGCTACACTCCCATCCCCCTGCAGTCTACTATCCAGGGTGTGGATGAAGAGCAGGACTACGGCGACAACGCTCCGCCGCTCCAGTCCGTGGCCGACAACGACTCCCGCAGAATCCGCACCACCTGGAACGCCAATGCGGCTTTCAACTGGAAGATTAAGGAAGGCCTCACCTTCAAAGTGGAAGGCGGCCTGGAGAAATACTCCCAGACAGATGACCGTTTCTACGGCATGACCACTTACTATGTGGCCAACAACTCCACGGACAAGACGGGCGTCTCCAACCAGCACAAGGAAGCCTTCCGCACCAAATACCGTAATACGAACACCCTCAATTACGATTTCGCGGAAGTCCTGAACAACGAGGATATGAGCCTGACTCTCCTCCTGGGTGAGGAAATGACCATCACCAAGAGCAACACTCTCACCAGCATGGTGGACGGTCTTAATCCTTCATACGATGCACTGATGGCCTGGAATTTCATGTCTTCCGGCACTCCCGCATCCGTGAACAATTACTTCAACCCGGACGACAAGCTGCTCTCCTTCTTCGGCCGTGTGAATTACGACTACAAGCATAAGTATTCCGTGGGCGGAACGCTCCGTGCCGACGGTAGCTCCAAGTTCTCACGCGGAAACCGCTGGGGCCTGTTCCCCTCCGCTGCAGTGTCCTGGACCATCTCCAACGAGGAATGGATGGAAGCCAGCTCCGAGTGGCTGGATCAGCTCAAACTTCGCTACAGCTTCGGTACCGCCGGTAACAACAACATCCCTTCCGGACAGATAGTGAAACAGTACGGCGCCACCACTACCGCATGGCTGAGCCAGAGTTCCAACTACTGGATGGCCGGTAAGATCATGAACAACCCTGACCTTACCTGGGAGACCACCATCACCCACAACCTGGGTCTTGACTTCTCCTATTACAAGGGAAAACTCACCGGTAGCATCGAGGTTTACCAGAACGATACCAAGGACCTCCTCATCAACTTCCCCATCACGGGCTCCGGCTATGACAGCCAGTACCGCAACCTGGGTTCCACCCGCAACCGCGGTGCGGAACTCACGCTGAACGCCCCTCTGGTGCAGAAGAAGGACTTCTCCCTGCAGATAGGCGGAAACATCGCCTATAACAAGAACGTAGTCACCAACCTGGGCGGCCTTGACAAGATCACCGCACAGTCTTATTGGGCCTCAACCGAAATCGGCGACGATTACATAGTTGAGGTGGGTCAGCCTCTGGGCAACATGTACGGCTACATCAGCGACGGCATGTACACCACCGACGACTTTACCTGGGACGGTTCCAAGTGGGTCCTCAAGGACGGCGTGGTAGACTGCTCTTCCATCATTGGAGCCACCTACATGATGCCCGGCGCTCCCAAGTACAAGGACCTCACCGGCGGCAAGGACGAGAACGGCAACTCCATTCCTGACGGAAAGGTGACCGTTGCGGACCGCACCGTCATAGGCAACGCCAGCCCGGACTTCACCGGCGGTTTCAACCTGTCCGGTTACTACAAGGGCATCGACTTCGGAGCGAACTTCAACTTCATGATCGGCAACCAGGTTTACAACGCCAACAAGATAGAGTTTACCAGCTCCCGCAAGTTCTCCAACCGCAACCTCCAGAACCTTATGGACGTGGACAAGCGCTGGACCAACATAGACTGGGAAACCGGCGAGCTCATCACCGATGCCGACAAACTCAACGAGATCAACGCCGGAAAGACCATGTGGGCACCTTTCATCGGCAATGCCATATTCAGTGACTGGGCGGTTGAGGATGCCTCCTACCTGAGGTTCCAGAGCGCCACCATCGGCTACACCCTTCCTGAAAAGGTTGTGGAGAAATGGCATATCCGCCGCGCTCGTGTGTATGTGACCGGAACCAACCTGTTCTGCCTCACCAACTACTCCGGTTACGATCCGGAAGTAGATACACGCCGCGCAACCCCGCTCACCCCGGGTGTTGACTACTCCGCTTATCCCAAGAGCATCGGTTTCGTGGCCGGTGTAAACCTCACCTTCTAATCTCCGGGAAATATGAAAAAGACATTATACTACATTCTTTCCGCGGCGGTTATGGTTTTCGCAGCATCTTCCTGCGAGAAGTTCCTTGACTCCGAGTCCCCGTCCGCATTCGACGCGGCTACCGTGTATTCCAACTATGCCCTTACTGAAGGCACCATCTACGGTATCACCGAGGCCTTCTGCGAGGTGAACAGTTACCGCGGCCGTTTCCTTCCCTGGTACGGACACAACACCGATATCGAGTGGTACAATACCTACAAGCCGGGTGACGCCAAGTCCGACATATCGGCCTATGCCTGCCTCACCAACAACTCGCAGCTGAACCTCTCCAACGGTCCCTTCCCGCTCATGTACATGGGCATCGAGAGGGCTAACCTTGTGATCGAGGGTCTCCGCGAATACGGCAATACTGCAGAGAACAAGGACATGGCCTACCTCCTTGGCGAGGCCCTGACCCTCCGTGCCATGATCTACTACGACCTCACAAAGGCATGGGGAGACGTTCCTGCGCGTTTCAGCTCCCTTACTTCCGACACCATCTACGCCCCCAAGGACAGCCGCGACGTGATCTACAAGCAGATCCTCGCCGACCTTGACGAAGCCATCCCTTACCTGCCTTATCCCGGCGAGACAGCAGCCACCTCCCGCACCGACCGTGTGAACAAGGTGTTTGCAGAGGGCCTCTACGCCCGTATCGCCCTCATGGCATCCGGCTTCGCACTCCGTCCGGAGGACGATGCAATTGGTACCGGAGACCTTGGCAGGGTGCGTGAGACCAACGACCCCGAGCTCAAGAAGGCTGTGCTTTACCCCAAGGCCCTTAATTATCTTAAGGACGCTTACGGAAAGGCTGCCCTGGAGCCGGATTTCGAGACCTACTGGTACAATGTGAACAACATGAACAACATGGTCGCAGGTCCCTCCAATGAAACCCTTTACGTGATTCCTTTCGGCGCAGGCCGCGGCCGCTGGAACTTCACTTACGCCATCAGTTCAGAGGGCGCAAGCATCTCCAACGGTGTTTCCCGTGGCGGTGACGCCGGTCCCGTTCCCACCGTTTACTTCAAGTATGCCGCCGGCGACAAGCGCCGCGACGTTACCTGCGTGAACTACAAGTGGAACAAGGACGACACCATCGAGCCCGCAGGCATCGGCAAATGGTACTTCGGCAAATACCGCTTCGAGTGGATGAAGGCCCAGCCTTACACCGGCGGTAACGACGACGGTATCAAGCCCGTGGTAATGCGTTATGCCGACATCCTCCTCATGGCAGCCGAGATTGAGAACGAACTCAACGGCCCCGCCAATGCCAAGAAATACATCGAAGAGGTACGTGCACGTGCATGCGGTGCAGACGCTGCCGCTACTTTTGTAGCAGGCCTGGGCACCAAGGACGCAATGCGCAACGCCATCATAGACGAGCGCGCGCTTGAGTTCTGCGGCGAGTTCCTCCGCAAGGCCGACCTCATCCGCTGGAACCTCCTCAAGACCAAACTGGATGCTGCCAAGGCTGATATGCTGGCTCTTCGCGGACTCTCCGGAGACTATGCGGGCCTGTCCGGCGACATCGCCTATGCATATGCCGACGACGCCATGTCTATCGACATCAAGTTCCTTGCAACCGGCGAAGCCGCTCCTGCAGGATACGAGCTCACCACCGGCTATGTGACCAAGTATGACGATGCCAAGAATACCGGCTTTTACACGGACCGCATCAACGGCATCTACCTCACCGACCCCAAGGCCGGCGGCCATGCGAAGAACCCGGAGCAGCACATGTTCTGGCCCATCTTCAACGATACCATGACCAACAGCCAGGGTATGATCAAGAACGATTATGGCTACGACAACCTTTAATCCTCTACGGCCATGAAAAGAATCAAATATTTAATTCTCGCAATATTTGCGGCAGCCCTTACTTCCTGCTTTGAGAAGGAAGAGCCCATCGTGGTTGATGAACTGGACCTGGTACGTTGCCTCCAGCCCATGAACCTTAACGCTCGAGTGAGCGCCGCCCTTGGAGATGTGGTAACCTTCTCCTGGGATGTTACAAAGGATGCCGAAAGCTATGTTCTGACGGTTTACACCGACGAGGCGCTCAAGAACAAGTACCTCTCTGAAAGCGTGGCTCCTACAAACGTTCCCTACCAGAAGAAACTGGATGCTGACAAGACCTACTGGTTTACCGTCCAGGCCACTGCGGAGAGTAAAGAACCCTCAAAGGTGGCAGTCTATGAAAAGTCCTTCAAGACCTTTGCAGTAAAGGACAACCTTTTCCTCAAGGTAACCGCAAGGACCGCTACCAGCGTAACCCTGGCATGGTCCAAGGAAGTCTCCGACTACCTTGACGTGGACCGCATCGAATACGCCCTTCCCGGCGCAGACGCCAAGCTGGGCTCCAAAGCCCTTGCCGATGCCGACAAGACGGCTGCAACAGCCACCATTGACGGTCTGGATCCTGCAAAGGAATACGTGTTCACTCTCTACTACCTCTCCGCATCCCGTGGCCAGGTTGATGCCTGGACCACTCCCGACGTGAGCACCCTCACGGAGGTTTCCACCACGGAAGCCCTCCTGAACGCCGTCAAGACCGCAGATGCAAAGATATTCCTCAAGATGGCGGGATCTCCGTACGAAATCCAGTCCCTGGATATCGCCAACGGTTTCTCCATCACCGGTGAAGAGGCCGCAGACGGCACCAAACCCGTTATTCAGGGTGAATTCCATGTGGCCGACACATGGGCCGACGGAGGCAATCTCTACTTCGAGAGCGTGGAGTTCAGCGGTGCACCCACCGCAGTCTCTCCTTCCGGATACGGTTTCGCCTTCCAGAACAAGAATGGCGGAACCAAGGAAGGAAAGGTTATAGGCAACCTCACCTACAAGAACTGTATCATCTCCTGGTACACCAAGGGCCTCATGTATGAGTGGGGCAAGAAGATGACCATGGGCGATGTCACCTACGACAGCTGCGACATCCACGACATCAATACAGACGGTACCGTGGGCGGCGACGTGTTTGACCTCCGCCAGGCTACGGACATCGCCAAGCTTTGTTTCGTGAACAACACCATCCATCAGGGCATGCGTACCTTCGTCCGTTTCGATGCCGGTACCCTTGGCGCCCTGGTGTTCGAGAACAACACCCTGCACAACCTGAACTTCGTGGACAACACCAACAATGCCGGTGTGTTCGGTCTTCAGATTGTTCCCGGTAGCTTCTCTTTCAAGAAGAACCTCTTCCTGTACATGACCGGAAAGGCCGTTCTGGAGAGTGCCAACACAAAGTACAAGACCGCTTCCGACATGGCAGTGGCCGCTGCAGACAACTTCTTCTACAGCCTTCCTCTGAACGATGCCGGCGCAGTTGCATACTTCACCGACAACTTCACGCTTGCGAATGCCGGCGGTACCATCCTTGAGGCGGATCCCTGCTTCAACGCTCCCGGCGGCCTCTACAACATCAACCCCGATTCAGAGATTGCAGGAAAGGGAATCGGCGCATCCAAGTGGTGGACTCCTTACGTGGAGGAACCCGAAGACCTTACCCTTGGCAAGGTTACCGGAAACCACACCTGGAACCTGGCCGACGCCAAGTACTTCTCCGGCACCATCAAGAAGCAGATGGTCCGCGACCTCCTGTTTGTGAGCGGTTCCGAGAACTGCCCCATCGTGGTTGACGGCGGAATGCTCAACTTCCAGAACGCCGCGGTTACCAACCGTAACGGCGTTCCCACCGACGGATACCTTGCATTCAAGGTCGACGGCCCCGGTTCACTGGTGGTCAAGGCCAAGGATCCCGAGTCCCTGGGCAACCACTTCATCGTGGGCGTAGGTCCCGTGGACGGCAGCCAGATTACCCTCAAGGGCGGCGTTTCCGCCATGGCCGATATGGCTACCGCCACCAAGATCCTCATCACCACCATCACGGAAGAGTCCCTCGTGTACGTCTTCCCTTCAGGTGCAGTGAGCCTTGAGAAACTTGCATGGAGCACCGACGTTACTCCCGTGAACACGGCGCTGCCCGCTCCCGCACCCGTTGCAGCCCCCGCTTCCTTCACCGCCGGTGAAGCCACCGACGTGGTTGTGAGCTGGGAGCCCGTTCCCAATGCGGCCAGCTACTCCGTTGTGTTCAACGGCAAGACCAATACGGTTTCTGAAGAGCCTTGGCAGTATACCATCGAGGGCAAGACCACCGGTATGCTTGATGCCGGCAGCTACACCGTCCAGGTGTACGCCAACCCTGGCAAGGAAGATATCTACAACACCGAATCCGCAGCCGGCACCGCCGCCTTCGCAGTACTGCCTAAGGGCGGTTCCGAGGAAGGTGCTGAACTGGTTGTGAAGACCGTGGATGAACTCCTTGCAGCAATTGCAGCAGGCAAGACGGAGATTACTCTCGCAGCCGGCGAATATGACCTTGCCGGAATCCTCACCGTCACCGCTCCTCTCGCCCTCAAGGGCCAGCCAGGAGCAGTTGTGAAGGGTGCCTTCACCCTGAGCGGCGAGGTGGGCAACTTCTCACTGGAAGGCCTTACCGTGGATGCAGGAGACCCTGCACAGGGCGTCCTGGTCAACTTTGACGCAGCAGGTGTGAATGCTGAAACTATTACCGTAAAGAACACCGTTATCAACGGCTTCGCCAAGAGCGTCATCTACGCTTCCAACACCGACAACGTGTTCAACGTGGGCGACATCCTCTTCCAGGGTATCGAGGTTTACAACCAGGGTGCCGGCCAGGGTATGTTCGACCTCCGCAACGGTGCATACTCTTCCTTCACCCTCACCGAATCCACCCTCACCGGCGGTCGCGACTTCATGCGTATCGACGCAAAGTGCACCCTCAACTCCGTACTGGTTTCCAGGAATACCATGTATAACCTGAATACCTCCAAGAACGGTAACGGTATCTTCTTCGTGCGTGCAACTCCCGCCGTCTACAGGGTAGAGAAGAACCTCCTCCTGGGCATGACTTCCGGCACCGTGATCGGCAAGTCCGGAGCAACTGTTCCCGTGATGAGCGGCAACTATTACTACGACTGCAATGACGATGTCTTCTTCACCGGCGTAATGGATAAGGATACAGCACTGGGCGGCCAGGGCGTCATCCTCACTGTGAATCCGGTCAAGGACGCTGCAAACAATGACTTCACCGTAATCAACGGCGTGGTCATGAGCGCAGGCGTGGGTGCTCCCAAGTGGAATCCCGGCTATGCTCCCGCAACCTCCGGCGAGTTCTTCACGGTTACCAATGCCGATGAGTTCACCGCAGCCATTGAGGCAGGCAAGACCAGCATCCTGTTCGCAGCAGGCGAGTACGACCTCTCCGCAGCGGACATCACCCTGGGTGCCAACATGCACCTCAAGGGTGAGGCAGGAGCCCATATCACCGTTAGCCAGTTCGTCCTCGCAGAGGGTGAGCTCGGCGACGTGGTCGTCGAGAACCTGGCCATCACCGCAGGTGCCAACAACCTCATTACAGTGTCCGCTGCATCCGTGGTGAACAGGCTGGTTGTACGTAACTGCGTGGTGGATTCCGTGGCCAAGAGCGTCCTGTACGGCAATGCCGACGAATCGTCGTTCCAGACCGTGGTCTTCTCCGGTAACGTGTTTACCGGTCTTGGCGGCGGCCAGGGTACCTTCGATATCCGCAAGGGTGCGTACACGGCTCTCACCATCGACAACAATACCGTCGTTGGTGGCCGTGACTTCATCCGTGCCGATGCTGGAAAGGTTACCGGTTCCGTGAACATCGTGAACAACACCTTCGACAGCGTTACCCTGAGCAACGGAAACGGCGTGCTTTACGTACGTTCCACTCCGGAGAGCTACGTTGTGAAGAACAACCTGTTCCTGAACGAGAACGGAAGCAACAACAAACTGTCCAAGGACTCTGGCATTACCGTTCCTTCCCTCATGTCCGGCAACTACTTCTACAACTGTACTGCCGATGCATGGTGGACAGGTCTCATCAACCAGGAAGTGGCCACTGCCAACGGCGGCGTAATCCTCGCAAGCGATCCCGTGAAGGATGCAGCCAACCATGACTACACTCTGGTGGATGCCCTCTGTCTGGCTTCCAACGTTGGCGCAGCCCGCTGGAATCCCAATGCAGGCAAGGTCAGCTCCGACATCACCGTAACCAACGTTGAGGAACTCCTCACTGCAATTGATGCAGGAAAGGCGGGAATTACCCTTAAGTCCGGTTCCTACGACCTGCGTACCGAGGCCAATGCCAGTGGTATCATAACCCTCATCGCTCCCGTGAGCCTTGAAGGCAAGGGGGCCGTAGAGATTATCGGTGCCTTCAAGTTCGGAATCGGTACCACCTCATTTGCCGCTACGAACATCAAGTTCAATGGCGCAGAGAAGGCTCTTGGCAATGCATTTGAAATTGCCGAGGCTACCGAGATAGAGAAGATTCAGATTGTGAACTGCGAGATCTTCGCTTACAACAAGAGCCTCTTCTACGGAAACGGAGCCGACTCCAAAATCGGCCTATTAGACTTCCAGAAGAACCTCGTTCACGGTTTCGGTACCGGTCAGGGCATGATTGATATCCGCAAGGGCGCCTATACCGTGATCAACGTGAGCAAGAGCAGCTTCTACGATGGCGGCCGTGACTTCATCCGTTGCGACAAGGATATCGCAGGCAGCATCGCAATCGTGAACAACACCTTTGCAGCATGTTCCGTCGATGCCGGAAACGGCCTGCTCTGGGTGCGTTCCTGTGCAGACGCTCCTGAGAAGTACAACGTGAAGAACAATCTGTTCCTGAATATTGGCGGAAACTCGCTTCTTGCAAAGACCGGTGCAACCGTTCCCACAATGAGCGGCAACTGGTTCTTCAATGTTGCGGAAGGATTCTTCGGCGGTGCTATCTCCCAGGAAGTCGCCACCGGTAACGGCGGCGGTGTCCTCACAGAGGATCCTTGCGCCGGTTCCGCAGAGTTCAACCTCAAGCTCACCAATGCCGACCTCCGTGCCGCAGACATCGGTGACCCTCGCTGGAACTCCGCATCACCCAACTACATCAAGAAAAAGTAGTCATCTTTAAGGGCGCGGGGCCTGACCGCCCCGCACCCTTCCACACCCGTCATCCCCGACCTGATCGGGAATCTCAAACAGGTAACAATTAATAATAAGTATATGGCGTTTATAGACAAAGACTTCATGCTGCAGACCAAGACTGCACGCAAACTGTATCACGAGCATGCGGAGAACATGCCCATCATCGACTATCACTGCCACCTGGTGCCTCAGCAGATTGCGGAGAACATCCAGTTCCGTGACATCACCCAGCTGTGGCTGGTTGACGGCCACTACGGAGACCATTACAAGTGGCGCGCGATGAGGGCCAACGGCGTGAGTGAGGACTACCTCACCGGCGGCAAATACAGCGCCTGGGAGACGTTTGAAAAGTGGGCTGAGACCGTTCCCTACACAATGAGGAACCCTCTTTACCACTGGACTCACCTGGAGCTCAGCCGAGTCTTCGGCATAGACAAACTCCTGAGCCCCAAGACCGCGCGTGAAATCTTTGACGAGTGCAACGAAAAGCTTGCGACGCCCGAGTTCCGCGGCCAGGCCCTTATCCGCAAGTTCGGTGTTGAGGTAGTCTGCACCACCGACGATCCCGCCGACGACCTCCGCTGGCACAAGATGATCATGGAGCATCCTTTCGGCACAAAGGTCATCCCCGCATGGCGTCCGGACAAAGCAATGGCCATAGAGGATCCCAAGGCCTACAAGGATTACCTCATAAAGCTTGGCGAGGCCGCCGATATCCTCATCGACTCCTACACGGACCTCATAGAGGCCCTGCAGCGCAGGCACGACTTCTTTGCCTCCATGGGCTGCAAGCTCTCCGACCACGGTCTGGAGACCTTCTACGCCGCAGATTACAAGCAGATAGAGATAGAGGCCATCTTCAAGATGGTTCTCCTTGGAAGGCGCGTGAGCGAGCTGGAACTGAACAAGTTCCGCAGCGCTTTCCTGCACGATATGGCCGTCATGGACGCCAAGGCCGGCTGGGCCCAGCAGTTCCACATTGGCGCCATCCGCAACAACAACAGCAAGATGTTCGGTCTGGTGGGTCCGGACACCGGTTTCGATGCCATCCACGACCTTCCTACCGCTGCTGCGGGTCATAAGTTCTTTGATCGCCTTGCCGCGGAGGACGCCCTTGCAAAGACCATCCTCTACTGCCTCAATCCCAAGGACAATGAGGTCATGATGACCATGGCTTATACCTTCAACGACGGTACTTTCCCCGGCAAGATGCAGTTCGGTTCCGGCTGGTGGTTCCTGGATCAGGAAGTTGGAATGCGCCGCCAGATGGACGCCCTGAGTGTCCTTGGCCTCTTCTCCCGCTTCGTGGGTATGCTCACGGACTCCCGTTCCTTCATTTCCTACCCCCGCCACGAGTACTTCCGCCGCATCCTCTGCGACGTCCTTGGAAAAGACATAGAGGAAGGCAAGCTCCCCGCCAGTGAAATTGACTTCATAGGCAAAATGGTGGAAGACATCTCCTACAACAACGCCAAAAACTACTTCCAGTTCTGATGAAGTACATCAAGATCAATCCCGCCGACAACGTTGCCGTGGCGCTCCAGGACCTCTCCAAAGGCGAGGTGGTGGAGGGCGTGACCCTGAAGGTAGATGTGCCAAGGGGGCATAAGATTGTCCTTAAAGACCTGAAAGCAGGGGAGAATGTGATAAAGTACGGTTTCCCCATCGGCCATGTGACCGTGGATGCCGCACAGGGCACCATGGTAGACCACAGCTGCATCAAGACCAATCTTGAAGGCCTGCTGGAGTACAATTACAAACCTGCCCTTGTGGAGATTCCATCGGCCGCGAAGGTGCGTACCTTCAAAGGCTACCGCCGCTCCGACGGCCAGGTGGGCGTCCGCAACCAGATATGGGTAATCCCTACCGTGGGCTGCGTCAACGGCATCTGCCAGCAGATAGTGGAGCGTTTCAAGGCGGAGAACCCGGCTCACCCGGGCGTAGATGCCATTGTGGCTTTCCCGCACAACTACGGCTGCTCCCAGCTTGGCGGAGACCATGAGAACACCCGCACCATCCTTGCCGATATGGTACATCCCCCCAACGCCGGCGGCGTGCTGGTTGTGAGCCTGGGCTGTGAGAACAATCAGCT
>JAEEGL015756413.1_pt1 | contig 19620 bp, 35 predicted proteins | sample 9134231 | NCBI WGS metagenome assembly JAEEGL01 (sample SAMN16246548, study PRJNA631951) | gut metagenome | biome: gut microbiome; feature: rumen; material: fiber-attached | host: Bos | place: Iran: Karaj | collected 2018-10 | reverse complement strand
GCCAACGAAGCCATGCAAGCCGGTATCGACTTTGAGCGCGCCGTCTATGCCGAAGCTGCCGGGCAGCCTCACCCTGATTATCCGAAGTGGGAATCTGGCATCCGGCAGGTCGCTGACATCATCCGCGGCGGGCAGGTGCAGGTCAATCTCCGGAGGCCGATCACCGTTGACGGCACCCGCTTCCTGATTCACGGCGTTCTGGACGTTCTGAAAGCCGGCATCATCTACGACGTGAAGTACAAGGTCAAGAGCTTCGGCAGTCTGGACCTGGCCGGGAGCTACCTGGAAAGCCCCCAGCACCCGGCCTACCTCTACCTCGTCCCGGAGGCGCGGGAGTTCCGATACCTGGTCAGCGACGGCACAGACCTCTACACCGAATCCTACACTCGGCAGGATACCCCGTTCATCGGCGACCTGATCGCCGAGTTCCAGACCTCCATCAAGGCCATGGGCCTGTTCGATCTCTACAAGGAGAAGTGGTCCACCGGATGAGAGGCAAGCTGAAAGACCTGACCTTCGGTGCCCGGGGAGAGCAGCACATCACCGTCACCGTCACCCAGGACTTCCGGGAGAGCTTCGACGCCCTGAAAGAGAACGACGTCAACGTCACCATCAAGAAGTGGCGGGAGCCCAGGAGCAAAGACGCCAACGCCTACTTCCACGTCCTCGTCAACAAGATCGCTGAGGCCATGAGCCTCAGCGACGACGAGGTAAAGAAAAGCCTGGTGGTGCAGTACGGCGCTCTGGCAAAGGACGAGAACGGCAACACCCTCGGCTGCATGCTCCCGGAAGCCGCCGACATTGAGGACTTCTACCCCTACACCCGCTGGTTCAAGTCCATGGAGCTCGACGGCAAGAAGTACAACTGCTACCTGTTCTACAAGCGGACGCACACCCTGGACACGAAGGAAATGTCCCGGCTGATCGACGGGGCAATCACGGAGGCCCGGCGCCTCGGCATCGACACTGACACCCCGGAGCAGATCGCCAGGTACAAGGAGGAATGGAGGCCGTGAGAGTTATCTGCCCCTACTGCCACCAACCTGCGGAGCTGGTGGACAGCAAGGAAATCTACGGGAGGAGCTACGGCCACAAGATGTGGATATGCCGGAAAGACCTGGCGTGGGTGGGCTGTCACAAGGGCGGCATCAAGCCCCTGGGCAGGCTGGCAAACGCTGAGCTCCGGCACTGGAAGAACCTCGCCCATGAAGCCTTTGACCCCCTCTGGAAGTACGGGAGATTCAAGGGCGACCGGGATGCCGCCTATCGGTGGCTGTCCCAGCAGATGGGCATCCCGTACAAGAAGACGCACATCGGCATGTTCGACGTGGCCGAGTGCAGAGAAGTCATCAACATTTGCAGCAGAAAGGAGCTTTTCAATGGATAAAGACATCATCGTGGCCATGACCGGAACGGTCACCATCACCACCGAGGAGTACCGGGAGCTGATCACCGCCCGGACGCTCCTTGACAGCATCGTGGGCTATCACAAGGTTGAGGAGAGCTACCGTCTGTCCGAGTTCGTCCGCGTCATTCGTGACATCTGGAAGACGGTTATAACCGCCCCTGCCGCCAAGAAAGAGGAGGAGCCGGAGGAGGACGAGGATGCTTAACCACATCGTTCTGATGGGCCGTCTGACCCGTGACCCGGAACTCAGATACACCCAGAGCCAGACGGCGGTGGCGAGTTTCACGTTGGCCGTTGACCGGGACTATTCCGGCAAGGACGGCGGCGAGAAGCAGACGGACTTCATCGACTGTGTGGCCTGGCGCTCCACCGGAGAGTTCGCCTCCAAGTATTTCAGCAAGGGCCGCATGGCCGTGGTGTCCGGGCGGCTGCAGCTGCGGGACTGGACGGATCGGGACGGCAACAAGCGCAGGAGTGCCGAGGTCGTGATCGATAGCATGTACTTCGGCGACAGCAAAAAGGACGGTGGCGGAAGCCAGACCCCGGCAGCGGATTACTCCACCCAGGGCTATGGCTCCACCGGCGCCGGATTCTCCGAGCTGGAGGACACAGACGGAGAGCTGCCGTTCTGAAAAGGAGGGCGAGTGAATGGCACAGCGCAGAATGTTCTCGCTCAAGATCGTCAACACTGACGCTTTCATCGAGATGCCGCTTTCTGCGCAGGCTCTTTACTTCCACCTCGGCATGAATGCCGATGATGACGGATTCGTCAGCAACGCCCGGCGAGTTCAACGGCTCGTCGGGGCTGCTGACGATGACATGAAGATCCTGCTGATGAAGCGGTTCATCCTGGCTTTCGACAGCGGTGTGATCGTGATCAAGCACTGGCGCATCAACAACTACGTCAAGGGAGACCGATACACACCCACCCTCTACCAAGAGGAAAAGAGCCAGCTTTTTGTCAAGAAGAACGGCGTCTATACAGACCATCCGCTTCTGCCCCCGCCTCCCGTTGAGCAATACCGCCTCCCTGCCTCATCCCCGGCAGATTACGCCGTGGAGCCAGACCGGAACCAAAATGGAACCAAACCGGATACACAGGTAAGGGAAGGAGAGGTCAGTCAAGGAGAGGGTAGTGTAGGAGAGGATAGAAAAGAAAAGAATAATTATTTCTCTGGTGATGGTGGTACGCGCGGGCGCGTGCGCGAGGACGCAGAGAACGAGGTTGACGAGTATTTGCTTGACCGTCAGATGGAGCCGACAGCATTCTTCGGCGTTACGGATGACGACATCAGTGAAGCGGCAGCTCTGACCTCGGCGATCTTTTCCCGGTTTACGAAGCGGGAGCCGACCAAGGCAGACACCACCAAGGTCTTCTTTGCCACCTATCAGCAGGTGCAGACCGAAACCGGAGAATACAGCGTGGTCTTCCCCAAGGAGAGGAAACGGCTGCTGATGTACGCCTTTGAACAGGCCATGAACGCCGGGAAGCCCGGCGACTGGAAGTACATAGACGGAGTGCTGCTGAGGCTGCACCAGCGCGGGATCACTTCCTTGGACAACGCGGAGGACTACGACTACGACAGGAAAGGATACTGACATGAGGAAATGTCTGACATTCGCGGTGATCCTCCTGACGGTGCTTCTGATCGGCTGCGCGGAGATCCCCGTTCATTCGGATGAGCCGCAGCCGGAACAGCTCCGACAAGAGATCACGCTTCCCCCGGTGGAGACACCGGCGCCTGCACCTCCTCCGGCCGCTACGCCGGAGCCTACCGTAGAGCCAACACCAGCGCCCACCCCGGAACCGACGCCGGAGCCCTGCCCCCTGACAGAAGATGAATACAGACTGCTGGCTGAACTGATGACCTGCGAGGCGCAGGTTGTCGTGTGGGGCGGCGTGAAGTGGGGCGTATCTCCATATTGCCGGATCGCTGCCGTGGCCTGGACAGCCTTCAATAGGCTGGACGCGGGATATGGCGACACCCTGGAGGAAGTCATCAAAGCACCGTATCAGTACGCGTGGAGACCAGGCATCGAAGCCCCCGACTGGATGATGGATCTGGCTCGGGACGTCGGGGAGGCCTGGTGGCAGGAGAAGCTGACCGGCAGCAGCCGGCGCGTGATCCCGGCAGATTATCTCTGGTTCAGCGGCGACGGCCGGGAAAATCATTTTAGGAACCAGTACAAAGGCGGCACCGAATGGAACTGGTCGCTGCCCGACCCTTATGAGGAGTGGAGCACATGAGCATCAAGACAAAGCGTCACATCTGCGCGGCGGTCTCCATCCTGGCTTTCGTTCTGATGCTGGGGATCGCCGGAGGCATAGAGTGCGGAACGATGCCCCTCAAAAAGGGCGCGATCATGATGTTTTCCAGCCTGGCGGTGTGGATCGCAGCCGCCTACAAGGGCGGCTATCTGAAATAGCATGGCCAGGAAGCCGCGCTTCATCGACCAGAGCAAGAAGGAGCTGGTCAAGATCTTCGATGAGGCGTGTTCCAGACACAACCGCTGGACGGTCTGGTCTGACTTCATGGCGCTGATCGCCATCAGCATTTCAAACACCGTTGACAGTGCACACGCGGAGGAGCGGGAGAAAACCTACCTGCAGATTGCCAAAAAATACAATCGGCACGAAATAGAGTGCTGCTCCCGGATGTTCGCTGAGATCGTCCTCGGCATGGAGGCAAACCCGGATCAGGATTTCCTCGGAGACCTCTTCATGACACTGGAGCTAAGCAACAGCCACGCGGGACAGTTCTTCACCCCGTACTGCGTGTGCCAGGCAATGGCGAAAATGACAGAGCCGGATATCCCCGGGCGCATAGAGCGTGAACACTGGATATCCGTCAGCGATCCGGCATGCGGAGCCGGCGCGCTGCTGGTGGCATTTGCCAACGAGTGCATGGCGCAGAAGGTCAACTATCAGACCTCGGTGCTGTTCGTGGCCCAGGACATAGACTTCGTGGTTGGCTGCATGTGCTACATCCAGCTCAGCCTCCTCGGCTGCGCCGGGTATGTTGTGATCGACAACTCAATCACGCATCCGTCAACGAGCTATGATCCCCGCGGCCTGATCCCCCGCGACAATGGGCAGATATGGTACACGCCCTTCTACTTCCGGGAGGAATGGCACTTCCGGCGCCAGTTCTTCCTGATCTCAAACATCATGCCTGCGCAGCAGGCAGAACAGCCGGCCACCGAGCCGGACCCATCCGCCCCGGAGCTTGTAGAGCGGAAAAGCGGTCAGCTCTCCTTCTTCTGAGGCGCAATAACGAAAGGAGCACAAAATGAGCAATCAGATTGAGTACATCTTCACCACGATGATCAAGCCCCATCCGGACAATCCGAGAAAAGACCTGGGCGACCTCACGGAGCTGGCCAACAGCATCAAGGCCAACGGCATTCTCCAGAACCTGACCGTCGTTCCCGTTCCTGTACCGCATACCACCCCGCAGCAGTTCACCTATACCGTGGTCATCGGTCACCGCCGTCTGGCAGCTGCGAAGCTGGCCGGACTGGATAAGGTCCCCTGCGTCGTGACGGAAATGACCCCGCAGGAGCAGCTGAGGACGATGCTCATGGAGAACATGCAGCGGTCCGACCTCACCACCTACGAACAAGCCCAGGGCTTCCAGCTCATGCTGGACATGGGCGAGACGATGGAGAACCTGGCCAAAGATTCCGGATTCTCTGTCTCCACCATCCGGCGCCGGGTGAAGCTCCTGGAGCTGGATCAGGACAAGTTCCGCAAGGCTGAGGCCAGAGGTGCGACACTCATGGACTACCTGGAGCTGGACAAGATCGAGGATCCGGCGCGGAAGAACGCAGTCCTCGACGCCATCGGCACACCGAACTTCCGGAACCGGCTGCAGAGCGCCATCGATGAGGAGAAGTGCCTGAAGAAGCTGGACGCATGGGAAGCAGAAATCTCCAAGTTTGCCGTCAAGATCGAGGCCCGCGGTGAAGTGGACGGCGAGAAGGTCCCCATGGATTACATGAACAACTTCAATCGCTGGAGCGGAGATAAGACGGTGGAGCGCCCTGCTGATGTGAATTCCCGCAAATACTGGTACGTCCGCTCCGGCACGGATATCACCGTGTACGCGGAGGTCCGGCAGCGGGAGGCCACGCCGGAAGACCGGGAGCGTGATGCGCAGCGCGCAGCTGCCGAACGAGTACAGGCGGAGCTCCGGGAGATCACCGAGCGGCATTTCAACCTCCGCAACGACTTCCTCACCAATCTGAGCCAGAACGCCGTCAAGAAGCATTTCGCAGAGATCGCCGAGTTTGCCATGTGGTGGATCGTGGGAGACGGCGGATATCGCCGGGACGAGCCGGAAGCGGAGATCGTGAATCAGGGCTTCGACATCGATTTGGACGATGACGGCATGGACTACGACGAACTGCGCAAGCAGCTCTCGCCGATGATGCTGGAATCCCCGGAGCGCGGCCTGCTCTGCCTGATCTACTCCATGGTGGATGACGGCAGCGAAGGATACTGGACCAGAGAATGGAACAGGGACACGCAGGTGTATGAATGCATCTACAAGGCCAACGATGACCTTGACCGGCTGTACACGCTGCTGGCCAAGCTGGGCTATGAGGTGTCGGACGAGGAAGCCGAAATGATGAACGGCACACACGCCCTTCTCCAGCCCTCGGAGGACGAGTGATGTCCCACTATGGCAACCTTGCAGAAATCGTCAGAGACGCCGACAGATACAGTTGTAACTGCATAGACGGGCGGTGTTCCAACTGCGGTGAGTGCTGTACCGATATGCTCCCGCTGACCGTGGGAGAGCTCCAGCGGCTGAAAACCTACGCCGCGAAGCACAAGCTGAAAGAGCACCGGCAGGCCCCGTTCTGGGACTGGAAAGCCACCGATCTGACCTGCCCGCTTCGGAATCAGCAGACGAAGAAGTGCGACGCTTATGAGGCCAGGCCGTATATCTGCCGGACGTTCATCTGCTCCAAGACGAAAGAGGACGCTCATCGTGACCGCGACCTCATTCACGAAAGCCGGCGCGTCTACTCCCTGCGCTGGGAGATCTTCGGCAACGATGAAGTAATCAAAACGCAGCTCGGCCAGTTCCTTGACCGGATGCGGAAGAAGTAACAGGAAACGGAGGCAGAGCTATGGGCGAACAGTTGAGTTCCAGGGATATTGTGCAGCTTGCGGCAGAGGCCGGGGCGAAGGCGGCAATGGAGACGCTGGAGAAAGAGCGACAGCGCGACCGGAAGGACATGGCCGACCGTCGCCTCCGGAACACCAAGCTCCTGCTGCGGAATTACAGGATATTCCGGGCTCACGCCGAAAACGCAGTTTTTGAGATCGAAGACGTCATCACGCCGGAGGAGATCATCGCCGACCTGATGATGCCCGGCAGAGATACCACCGCGTTCGTGGAGAGCATCAAGCTCTCAGCGGCGCGGACCGCCACCATCGTCAAGCACATTGAACTGATGATGGATCTCTTTCAGAGCTACTGCTTCACCCTCGGCAGCGAGGAGGATCAGCGCCGCTGGCGGGTGGTGAACGAACTCTACATCAAAGACCTGGCCCCGGGAGAGCGGCCTATCAGCATCCCGGAGCTGGCCAAAGAGGAAAACGTCGTAGACCGGACGATCTACAAGGACATCGACATTGCGGCGGAGCGCATCGCGGCCTTCATGTTCGGCATCGATGGCGTGAAGCGCCGCTGAAAGGAGCAAGCATGAAAAGCATTGAGGAGCTGCGGGACACCCCGCATTTGGCAATCAAAGAATCTTCCTGGGATGGCGGCAAGGGCTTCATCGAGTTCGGCAAGCTGAGGGGCACCGTCATCTGGAGTCACGGTGCAGGCTGGGAACACGTCAGCGTCAATCCGTACAAGAAGAACTATATGCCGACCTGGGAGGATATGTGCCGCCTGAAAGATATGTTCTGGCACGATGACGAGGAGGCCATTCAGATCCACCCGCCCAAAGACCAGTATGTCAACAATCTGGAGCACTGCCTCCACCTCTGGCGCTGCACCTTCACGAAGCAGCCGCTTCCTCCGTCCATCATGGTCGGCATTCGGAACGGCCAGAGCCGGAGCGACGCCCTGAAAGAAGCTGAGGAGCTGGGCCGGGTGGTAGATGCGCAGGGCAAGAAGCTGCGCCTGATCGACGAGTATCTGGCCGAGAACAATATCCATCCGGAGTGGCGGGAAATGATCTTGGAATACCGGCAGATGATCGCGGAGGGTAAGTGATGGAAGTAAAGACAAGGGAAATCCTCGACAACCTGACCACACGCCTCTATGGAAAATCGTTCGATGACATTTCCGAGGAGGAACGAGCCGACCTCCGGGAACGGCTGAACAAGCTTTTTGCAGAGGAGGACACATCGGATGAAGGAAGTCTGTAAGAACTGCGGCCACTGCAAGCCGACCTATAAGGGCGGCATCTGCGAAGTGAAGGGCAAGAAGGTCAAGCTCTCCGGTACATGCGAAAGGTGGTGGCCAAAGAAATGAGCTATCAGCAGACCGTAAAATCCCTGCGCTGGCTGGCGTTCAATTTCCCCGAAGTCACCCCCGCGAAAGACGAGACCGATCGCCTCAGCAACTGCATTCATCTGTACAGCACCAACGGCGCCGCTGCCATCGAAAAGCTGACGGCTGAACTGAGGCAGTGCCGGAACGAGCTGTGCCTTCGCTGTGAGCAGTACAAGATGGCGCACAAGGGCGCCTGCGACGGTTGCCGCTGGCACAAGATGCCGGAGGTGGGGATCGAATGACGTTGGCAGAATTGGTTGAAACCAACGGGCACATCAGCCTGATCACGGCGACGGTGCGCGGCACCAAGACGAACGAGTATGAGCGGGTATGCGAGTACCGCATCGGCTCCCGGGCGGAGTATTACCCCGGAGATTATCGCTCCGGACGGGACAACGAGCCGGATCAGACCGTGCACCTCGTTCAGAAGCCCATCCACGTCCGGGACGATGGCGCGGCCAGCTTCGAGTTCGGCCAGGTCATGAAGCACCTCCCAATCAAGATCAGGAATCTCCAGGTCACACGCTGGACCTGCGGCTATGAGTACCCTATGCCGTGGAGCTGCGGCGAGAGGCCTTATCACCTGCGTTGTGATCTTCTGTCCGAGGAATGGACAAAAAAGAGAACGGAGGCAAGGTGATGGAACGGAGCATTGCTGAGCTGAGAATGATATCAGTCCCTACATATCGTACGGTTCCTACCGGGCGGCAGTTCCGGGCGTCCAACGGCAAGATGAAGGACGAGACCGTGGGCGTGGAGTATGCCAGGATCGCCACAGGCGAAGAAATGACCATGGCCGAGTGGTACAGGCTCATGGATGAAGCGGTGGAAAGAGAGGGCCAAGCGGATCTTCTGCAGGCCATCACCGAGTATTGCAGGGAGCATTGCGCGTGGCTGCAGGCGGATCGCGAGGTACACGAATATGCTTTGGACATCCTCAGCAGCGGTGCGTATCTGAAGTGGCGAGGATTCAGGAAAAAGGTGTCCAGGCTATGAGAAGGTGGGCAGACTGGGAACTCCGGTATCTCCGGGAACACTGGCCGGCCATGTCGGATGAAGAAATCGGAAAGCAGCTTGGGAGGAGCGCCTGCGCCGTTCGCACCACCAGATACCACCACGGCGTTCTGATTGACGCCGGGGAATGGTCGGAGGCGGAAGACGCATATATCCGAGAGCACTGGAAAGATCAGACCGACGAACAGACCGGAGAAGCTCTCGGCAGGGCACCCCATGCCTGCTATCAGCGCGGCGTGTCCATGGGGCTGTACCGACGTAGCGCATGGGAGCTTGGTCATCGTACCTGGACACCGGAGGAAATATCGTATCTGAAAGAGAACTGGGGCCATGTGACGATTGGCAGCATGAGCAAGCACCTTAAACGCACGGTGAATTCGATCAACTGCATGAAGAACCGCCTCGGCTTGGGCGCTTATCTGGACAGCGGCGACTACGTTACCTTCAATCAGCTGATCACCGCCGTGTGCGGAACGAACGCCGGAGGAGGATATAAAGCCTCGCACAGCTGGGTGAAAAACCGAAAGATGCCCGTTCATAACAAGATGATCCATCGGAAGCGCGTTCGCGTCGTGTACCTTGAGGAGTTTTGGGAGTGGGCCGAGAAGAACAGGTCGTTCATCGATTTCTCCAAGATGGAGCCGCTGGCGCTGGGCATGGAGCCGGACTGGGTGCCGGAGCAGCGCCGGAAGGACTTTGCCGCCTTCGCCATCCAGAGGAAAGACGCCTGGACGCCTGATGAGGACAGCCGACTTGTGATGCTCTTGAAGCAGCACCGTTACGGATACGCGCAGCTGTCGGAAATGCTTCACCGCTCGGCAGGAGCTATACAGCGAAGATGCCAAGACCTCGGCGTGAAGGAGCGGCCGGTAAAGGCAGACAATCACGGCGAATTGTGGACCGCTCAGGACTATCAGCTGCTGGCTGACGGGATCCGAAACGGTGACAGCTATATGCTGATTGGAAAGGCACTCGGCAAATCCGAAAAGGCAATCCGCGGCAAGGTCTACTACGCTTATCTGACCGAAAGTGCCGATAAGGTGCGCGCCATGATGGGAGACGGCACATGGGGCGACGGAGCCCCGGCACCAACAGTCGGGCAAGGAATCTACCTTTCCCGGACGCGGCAACAGGTCAAGAAAGACCTTTCCCTACTTGACGCGATCCTCCGATACCGGATGAACGAGCTGGGCTATGACCCATACTGGCAACGGTTTATGTGCATGAACTGGGACGACATCGGCGGCTGCGCTGCCAACTGCACAGACTGCGACAGCTGCACCGAGTTCCGGAGAATCAGGCCGCAATACTGTGCCCGGTGCGGAGGCACCTTCTATGAGCGCAAGGAAAACCGCTTCTGCGGATCGTGCAGGACGGCGCGGAAGAAACAGGCCCAGCGTCGCTGGGCAAGGACCTATGCGAAAGGAGTAAATAAGTGAAACCGTTATATGAGCCGAGAGGCAAGGCTAAGGAGTACGGCGACTATGCCGTGAACATCTACACCGGATGTCCACACCGTTGCTATTACTGCTTCGCCCCGAATGTGCTGCACCGTGACCGGGAGGAGTTCCACAGTCATGTGGAGCCCCGCCCCGGCATTGTGGAGGCGCTGCGGAAGCAGATCGAGCGCGAAGGTGTCAGGGATAAGCTCATCCACCTGTGCTTTACATGCGACCCGTACCCCACGGGCTACGACAGCACCGCCACCCGCGAGATCATCAAGGTCATTAAGGAGAGCAGAAATCATGTTCAGATCCTCACCAAAGGCGACGGAAGCCGGGACTTCGACCTGCTGGGAGATGGCGACTGGTACGGTGTGACTATGGACGGCAGTGAGAGCACCAGGGCATTCGTCGATACCATCACCATACTTGGAAAGGCGCATGAGCACGGGATTAAGACCTGGGTATCATTTGAGCCTGTGCTGGATGGCCCCGCCGTACTCGCACATATTGCGACGGGTGCAGCCTGGTATGACAAAGTGAAGATCGGAAAGCTGAACTATCACCCGTCCACCATCGACTGGCCGTCATTTGGGAAGGAGGCCGAAGCCCTCTGCAAGATGATCGGGATGGATTACTACATCAAGGACAGCCTACGGGCAGAAATGGAGGGTGTAGGATGAGCGCGCTGTTTATGGCGGTAGGTACTTGCACCCTGGGCCAGAGGGAGGTTGACAAGGACGGCAACGTCGTCAAGGAGACCCAAGCGAAGTTTGAGCCCGATCCGAAGGGCGGGTGCGTAATCGTCGGCAGAATAAAGTTTACTGATGACGGGATGGAGCAGGACGGCCCGGCAGACGTATTTGGAGACTGGGACGCGGGCGGCTATCTACGGAAGGCTCTGGAGGTCATCAAGCCCAGCCGGCGCCATAATCTCCCGGATTTCGAGGGGGTTGTCAAGGGCATGGTGGCTGAGAGTTCTGATAAGGACTGCCCATTCTTTGAGCATTGCAGCTCCGCGTTCTGCCGGGATTGCGTTGTCAATCAATGGATTGAGGAGGTAACAGACGAATGACAACGACCTGCAATAACTGTCTGGACGAATTCGACGTTTCTCCTGAGGACGTATGCACCGTGGAGATCGCGGGGCTGGAGATTCAGTATATCTCCTGCCCCTCCTGCGGCGCCAAGTATATCGGCTATGCCGCAGACGAGGAAATGAAGGAGCTGACGAAGCAGAGCATTTCCTACCAGGAGAAGATCCGGCTGGCCCGCCAGCATCATTTCCGGGAGAAGACCATCCGGGTGCATCAGGCTGGGCTTGCCGAGGTCAGAGCGAGGCAGAAGAAGCTTGAACCGAAGCTAAAAGCCCTGGCCGAGAAGCTGCTGAAAGACGGCGAGGACGATAAGCAATTCAGCGGCCTGCTGGAGGATGATTGAGCTATGCAAGCTGTGTTATTTGCCGTGCGCCCTGAGTGGTGCCGGAAGATCGCAACGAGAGAAAAGACCATCGAAGTGCGGAAAACCGTGCCTAAGCTGCCCACGCCCTACAAGGGCTATTTGTACTGTACCTTACAAAAGCGGAGAAAAGACGCTGTCAACCTTCCAGTCAGCAGAGAGGAGATGCTGCGCGACATCCCAATAAACGGGATGAAGTGCATGAGTAAGTATGTAAACGGAAAAGTGTGGGCGGAGTTCATATGCAACAGTGCAGACCCGCACGATCTTCCGTACCCGGCATATCAGCGCGAAGTGGATCCAATGCTTCTGAAAGGGTCGTGCCTCACCTATACGGAGCTGCATAACTATGTGGGGAGCGGAAATCGCTTTTACGGTCTGCATATCTCCGAGCTGACCATCTACGACAAGCCGCGTGAACTATCAGATTTCCGGCGCTGGTGTCCGAATGATCTGTACTGCGAGAGCTGCGCCATGTTCAACAATCACACAGAGGTGTGTGGCAATGCTGCGCTGGTGCTCAAACGGGCTCCGCAGAGCTGGTGCTATGTGGAGGTGCCGGAATGAAATATCGGCTGAAAAAGAAACTCCTCAGGCGGAACGTCGAAATCATAGCAGACAAATGCCCTCTTGCATTCAAAAACCGGGCCGATAAAAAGGCCTGGATAAGTGAAGTAATAACCAAACATCCAGCTATTATGAGAAAGGAGCACACCAGATGAAAATTGTTAAACCGAAAGCAGAGATCATCACCCCTATTAACGGCGCCGAAATCCTCCGCCATATCGAAAAGTGCGGGCGCGTCTGCTACAAGAGCGAGGACAAGATCACGGACAGCAGCGCAGAGAAATTCTGCTCTGGAATACTCAAAAGAGGCCATGAAGCGGTGATTGAACACTTCAACGTCACGGTGAAGTTCACCTGCGACAGAGGCGTGTCCCATGAGATTGTCCGCCACCGCATAGCGGCGTACTGCCAGGAGAGCACGCGCTACTGCAATTATCAGCAGGAGAAGTTCGGAACGGAAATCACGGTCATCGAGCCGTGCTACCTGATTCCTGACTCAGAAGCGTTCCAGGTGTGGGCAGAAGCCATGAAGTCCTGCGAGGACTCCTACTTCAAGCTCCTCGACATTGGCATGAGCCCGCAAGAGGCCAGAAGCGTCCTGCCGAACAGCCTCAAAACAGAGGTCGTGATGACTGCCGACCTCAGAGAGTGGAGGCACTTCTTCAAGCTCCGGACTTCGGCGGCGGCTCATCCCCAAATGAGACAGGTGGCAAACTACGCACTGTTCCTGATGAAGAAAGAAATCCCCGTGATTTTTGATGACCTCGGTGACGGGGTGGAGCAGGAGGATTGATATGTTGCTCGGAAAATCGAATGATCCCGTAAACCATCCGGCACACTACACGGCCGGTGGGATAGAGTGCATCGACGCCATCAGCGCAGCACTCGCCAGCCAGAAGGATCCAATGGATGCATGGCTCACTGGACAGATTATCAAGTACCTGTGGCGCTGGCCGCTCAAGAACGGGAAGGAGGATTTGGAGAAGGCACGATTCTATCTGGACCGCCTGATTCAGCGCGTGGAAGCCGTGGGACAATCATGAGCATCGAGCGGTATTACAGCAATTACTCCCTTGTCTGTGACCTCTGCGGCAAGCGCCTCGGTGCGGACAGCTTCGAGGACGCCCGGAGGCTGAAATCCCGCGAGGGCTGGGAGAGCCGGAAGGTAGACGGCGAGTGGATGGACATCTGCGACGATTGCCTCTTTGAGGAGAAAGGGTATTCCAATGACAGACAGGCAAGATGAGCTGCTCCGGGATGTGCTGGGCTTCATCGGGAGATTCAGCACGGATGGGCACGGCTACCGTCAGGAAGTGATCGAGTGTTTCACCCGCGGGTGCTGCTATTGGTTTGCGGCAATTCTGAATACGCGCTTCACTCATGAGAAGCCGCTGGTGATGATCGACTATGTTGCCAATCACTTCGGCTGCGAGATCGGTGGCAGGGTCTATGACATCACCGGCGACGTGACAGACCAATACGACTGGGAGCCCTGGAACAAGTGCAACGACCCGCACCTGATCAAACGCATCTACGAGGACTGCATCAACTTCTGAGGAGGCAGGACATGAAAAACACGATCTTCGGCGTCGCTGCCATCGTGGGCGTGTATCTGGCAGCGGCGGCGATTCCAGCCGCCATGTACGCCATCGGTGCCGCCATGACGCACCGGAGGCCGAAGAAGAAACGGCGAAAGGAGGAAACGAGCCGTGAATTATAGCGAAGCAAGAGAAATGCTCCCGATTGTTCGGGAGGTCATAGAGAGGAACGATGAATTTGTGGAGCTCCGGACGCCCGGATGCCGGATCCTCTGCCTTTGGGGAGACGACGTTCGGAAATCCAAGGGCAGGCTGGTGTACGCGGATACCGAGAAGGTCAAGGACAAGTACAAGGTGCTCTTCCCATTCGACTACATCATCACCTTCTACGCCCCGCTTTGCAGGTCCCTCAATCAGACCGTGCTGAAGCACCTGATCTACCACGAACTTCTGCACATCGATTACGAGGAAGGCCGCGGCGGTGAGCAGGACTACACTGCGAACAGATACCGCATCCGGCCACATGACATCGAGGACTTCCGCTCCGTGACGGACAGGTGGGGAATTGACTGGATCGCGGAATGAGCGCCGGTGCTTCCTCTGCGGCCGGAACGGAGCAGCTGACCCGCTCGACCATCACCACATATTCGGCGGGGCGTACCGAAAGAAATCGGACAGGCTCGGCCTCGTCGTTCTCCTGTGTCATAACCGCTGCCACATCTTCGGCCCGGAGGCGGTCCACAACAACACGGAGACCATGCAGCGGATCCATGAGTACGGCCAGCGCAAGGCCATGAAAGAGCAGGGCTGGACGGTGGAGCAGTTCATCCGGGAGTTCGGGAGGAATTACATCGATGCTGACGATTAAGTTCACCGTGCCGCTCGCCCCGGTCACGAAAAAGAACAGCCAGAGGATCGCCACCGTCCGAACCAAGAACGGCGTCATCCAGAAGGTGCTTCCGAGCAAGGCCTTTGAGCAGTACCAGAAGGACGCGGGTTATTTCATCCCGCACCGGGGAAAGAAAATCTCCTATCCCTGCGAGGTCGTGTGCCTGTTCTACATGCCGACGCTGCGAAATGTGGATCTCACCAATCTGGAAGAGGCCATCGATGACGTTATGGTCTTCTACGGACTGCTGGCCGATGACAACAGCAAAATTGTGGTCTCACACGATGGAAGCCGGGTGCTCTATGACAAAGACCGGCCACGGACAGAGGTCACGATCAGGCCGATGCTCTGAGGGCAAAAATCGTTCATTGACAGTTCAATGAAGCCCGTGATAGAGTGTAAGGCGTAAAATCTTAATCTTCGCAGAGGCCCCGTGTCGAAAGGCGCGGGGCCTTAATCTTTTGGGGAAAGGAGGCACACGCTACCCGCTCCTCCAAACACATGACCGCCCCGCCAGCGGTACATCACGAATGGAGGAATCAAACATGCAAGGTATCGTTGTGCTTATCGTCTATGCAGCCCTGATGCTTGGGGCGACGGCGATACTCACAAAGCGCGCTCGGAGCGCAGAGAATTTCCATGTTGCAGATCGCAACCTCGGGACGGTGATCGCGGCCATGAGCATAGCGGCAACATGGATTTGGGCTCCGGCGCTGTTCACGTCGGCAGAAAAGGCCTATTCCAGCGGGATCCCCGGACTGTTCTGGTTCCTGGTCCCGAATGTGGCCTGCCTGCTGCTCTTTATCCCCTTCGCCAAGAAGATCCGGCAGAGGATGCCTCAGGGCGTCACGCTCTCCGGATTCATGGCGGACACCTACAAATCCGAAAAGGTCAGGGGCGTCTATCTCGGTCAGCTCTCCCTGCTGGCCGTCCTCTCCACCGGCGTGCAGCTGCTGGCCGGAGGAAAGATCCTCGCCGCCATGACCGGCATCCCGTTCTGGGTGATGACCATCATCCTCGCGGTGATCGCGTTCTCCTACTCGCAGTTCTCCGGCATCAAGGCATCAGTCATGACGGACGGGCTGCAGATGGTTCTCATGCTCGCTTCATGCCTCCTATTTGTCCCCTGGGCCCTGTCGATGAAGGACGGCACTTCGCACTTCATCGCGGGGCTCGGCGGCATTTCGGGAGACTTCACAAAGCTGTTTGACAGCAACGGCATATCTGTTCTTCTCTCCTTCGGGATCCCGACTGCCATCGGCCTGATCGCCGGACCGTTCGGGGACCAGTGCTTCTGGCAGCGGGCGTTTTCCGTCCGGGAGGGGAAAATCGGAAGAGCATTCGCCCTCGGCGCTCTGATGTTCGCCGTGGTGCCGCTCTCCATGGGAATCCTCGGCTATATCGCAGCTGGCTCCGGCTATGTGGCGACCAATGCCGGACAGGTCAACTTTGAGCTGATCGGAAACCTGTTCCCGGCCTGGGTGATGCTTCCGTTCCTGTTCATGGTCATTTCTGGCCTGCTCTCCACGGTGGACAGCAATCTCTGCGCGGTGGCCTCGCTGACCAGTGACTTCGGGTGCAGCCTCAAAACCGCCAAGCTGAGCATGATCGCTCTGCTGGCTTTGGGTATCGGCATCGCCAATATCCCCGGCATGACGGTGACGCACCTCTTCCTGTTCTACTGTACCCTCCGCGCCACGACGCTCCTGCCGACCGCGCTCACGCTCAAAGGCGTGAAGCTGACGGGCAAGGGCGTCTTTATCGGCGTTTTGGCCTCTTTCTTCATCGGTCTGCCGATCTTCGCCTACGGCAATATAAACGGCCTCGCCACCTGGAAGACCATCGGGAGCCTGCTGACCGTGCTGATCTCCGGCACGGTGGCGCTGGCGCTCTCCAGAAAGGAGGCGTCGGCATGAGCCTTGGAAGAAAGCAGAACATCAAGAACGAAGCCTGGATCGCAGCCATGGCCGACATCGAAAGCACTGTGACCCGCGAAGAGGTGGACGAACTTGCCGACATTACTGTCGGGGACATCAAGGCCAAAACCACCGGGAAGAACGCCGCCTATGCCTGGAGCGGTGGTAAGGACAGTATTGTCCTTGGCAAACTCTGTGAGCTGGCCGGAGTGAAGGACTGCATGATCGGCGTATGTGATCTGGAGTACCCCGCCTTCATGACGTGGATCCAGAAGCACAAGCCGAAGAAGTGCGAGGTCATCAACACCCATCAGGACCTGGACTGGCTGGCGCAGCACCCCGAAATGCTGTTCCCCCGGGACAGCCAGACCGCCGCGCGCTGGTTTTCCATCGTGCAGCACCGGGCACAGCGGGAATACTTCAAGGCGCATGAGCTGGATATGATCATCCTCGGCCGGCGCCGTGCGGACGGCAATTATGTCGGTCGCAAAACCAACATCTACACGGACGGCAAAGGCGTGACGCGGTTCTCTCCTTTGGCCGATTGGTCGCACGAGCAGCTTCTGGCCTATATCCACTACCACAAGCTCCCCATGCCGCCTATTTACGGCTGGCCTAACGGCTACCTGTGCGGGACGCATCCTTGGCCTGCACGTCAATGGACGGGCGGAGAGGCCAATGGCTGGCGGGAGGTCTATAACATCGACAAGGAGATAGTTATAACCGCCGCTGAGCGTCTTCCCGGAGCTAAGGCGTACTTGGAGGAGGCCGGAAAATGAATGTCGTGAAAATGCCTCTGGCGGCGCTGCGCAAGCCGGAGCGAAACGTCCGTATGCACACGGAAAAGCAGCTTGTCGAGCTGGAGCGCAGCGTCAAGATGTTCGGGCAGATTCGCCCCATCGTGGTCGATGATGGCCTGGTGATCCTCGCTGGCAACGGCCTTTATGAAACGCTTCTCCGGCTGGGCTGGAAGGAAGCCGACGTCCTCAAGATGGAGGGCCTCACCGAGAATCAGAAGAAAAAGCTCATGCTGGCCGACAACAAGATCTACGGCCTCGGCGTGGACGATCTGGAGGCCTTCGACATTTTCCTGGAAGAGCTGAAGGACGATCTGGATATCCCCGGCTTCGATGAAGGCCTGCTCCGGAGCATGGTATCCCAGGCCGGAGAGGTCAGCGAGAAGCTGCAGGAGTACGGGACGCTCGATGACGATGAGATCGAGGAGATCAAAGCGGCCAGAGAGCGGAAAGACCTGCTTATGACCTCCGGGGCCCCTGACGAGGAGCCCGGAGAAGAAGAAACGGAAAGCGCCGCCGCGGACGAGGAGCGAGAGCCCGTCCGCAAGTTCGTGGTCTGCCCACACTGCGGCGAGAAGGTATGGCTGTAAGGCGGATCAAATCCGACCTGGACGTGGTATCCGCCGCCAAGCAACGCATTCGCAATGCGTTCCGCAATGGTGTGCCAGTGTATATGTCCTTTAGCGGAGGCAAGGACAGCCTGGCTCTCGCACAGCTGACTTTGGGTCTGATTCAGCGCGGCGAAATTGACCCGTCCCTTTTGACCGTTCAGTTCGTGGACGAGGAAGCTATCTTCCCCTGCATCGAGCAGACGGTAAAAGACTGGCGCCGGAAGTTCATGTATGCCGGTGCCAAATTCGAGTGGTACTGCGTGGAGGTCAAGCACTTCAACTGCTTCAACGAGCTGTCGGAGGAGGAGACCTTCATCTGCTGGGATAAGCGAAAGCGTGATGTGTGGGTACGGCAACCGCCGCCCTTCGCCATCATGGAGCACCCGCTCCTGAAGCCGAGGAAGGACAACTACCAGAGCTTCATGCCGCGGGTGTGCATGGACGGCATCACCATGACGGGCGTCCGGGCGGCTGAATCCGTCCAGCGCCTCCAATACATGGCCCGGATGAATCTGGGCGCTGGCGGCATCACCGGCAGGCGGCAGATGTACCCCATCTACGACTGGACCACGAATGACGTGTGGCTCTTCCTCCGGGATGAGCACGTCGAGATCCCGATCATCTATCTCTACCTCTGGCAATCCGGGACCACCCGGAACCAGCTGCGCGTCTCGCAGTTCTTCTCCATCGACACCGCGAAATCGCTGGTGCAGATGAACGAGTATTACCCCGACCTCATGGAGCGCATCATCCGGCGAGAGCCGAACGCCTACCTTGCCGCCCTGTACTGGGACAGTGAGATGTTCGGACGGCGCACCGCCAACCGGCGCAAGGCCGAGGGCGACGAGCCGAAGAAGGACTACAAGGCGCTGCTCACGGAAATGTTCTCCGATATGCCCCGGTACTTCAACACCCCTCATAAGATGAAGGTGGCGCGGTCGTACCGGAGCCTTTTCATCAAGATCGGGCTGTTCGCCACAGACCAGGACTACCGGAAGATGTACGAGGCCCTGATCAAAGGCGACCCGAAGATGCGCTCATTCCGCGCTCTCTACCAGATCATCTACAGCCGCTATATCGATGAGGCGAAAGCGGATGCAGCCCGAAAGGGGGTGGAGACGGAATGAGCGACCCGAAGCTGACGGCCCCGCTCTCCACCCTGGAATGGGTGGACAGGGACAAACTTAGGCCGAATGACTACAACCCCAACAAGGTCAGCAAGGAAAATCTGAAGCTGCTGACACAATCCATTCTGACCAACGGCTGGACGCTCCCCATCGTGGTCCGGCCTGACTACACCATCATCGACGGCTTCCACCGCTGGACGGTGGCCGGAGAGGAGCCGCTGCGCACCATGCTTGACGGCAAGGTGCCGGTGGTGAAGGTGGCCCATGAGGACCAGAGCGAGGACATCTACGGCACGGTGACACACAACCGAGCCCGTGGGACGCACCTGCTG
>JAEEGL013528437.1_pt1 | contig 19620 bp, 19 predicted proteins | sample 9134231 | NCBI WGS metagenome assembly JAEEGL01 (sample SAMN16246548, study PRJNA631951) | gut metagenome | biome: gut microbiome; feature: rumen; material: fiber-attached | host: Bos | place: Iran: Karaj | collected 2018-10 | reverse complement strand
TTCTAAATTAACAAGTTCAGATACACGTAATCCTGATGAATACATAATCTCTAACATTGCTTTTGTTCTTATATCATAAGGACTTTTTATTTCAATATTTAATAGATTATCTACTTCTTCAATACTTAATACGTCTGGTAAATGCCTTCCTAACTTCATATTATCAATATTGAGTGTTATATCACTTTTAACTATTTCGTTCTTTACAAGGTATTTATATAGGCTTCTAAGTGTTGTTAAATGTCTTTCAATACTTCTTGGTTGTAACTTCTTTTCATTTTTTAAATATTCAAGATAATTAATTAAATCTTGTTCTTTAATATCTTCTAAATTATTAATCTTTTTTTTATTTAAATAATTAGTAAATTCTTGCATATCAAAACGATAACTATCTTGCGTATTAATACTTAATCCTTTTTCAATAACTAAATAATCTATAAAATCGTTTATATAATCATTCATTTTGTCCTCTAATTATTTATCTTAACATAATTATACCATATTTTATATAGTAGTTATATAGGTAGTATATATTTATAAGTAAATATACGTAAAGAAAAAAAGACTACTTTGTAGCCTCTTCTATATATTCTTTAACTAACTTTTTACCCATACCTAAAATATTGGTATTATCAATTTCTTCAAATGGTATTAAGACAACTTTAAAACTATTATCAGGATTATTTCTTTCTTTTTCTTCGCCACCTAATGTTGGTGTTCCAGATATATATTTTCCTAAAAACCAGTGACATATTCCTGATCCATAATCTTCAACAGGTAATTCTTTAACAATTTCAATATCACAACATGTTTCTTCTTTAGTTTCACGTATTGCGGTTTCTGAATAATCCTCATCATCTTCAACACCGCCACCTGGTATTGTGAAATAATGTAATAACTCTTCCCCTTCTCTTCTAAATCTTTCTATTAATAATACTTTGTTATCAATAAAAGTAATTGCTCTTGCTACAATTCTTTTTCCATCTATATATCTAATCATAAAAGCCTCCTAAATAAAAATAACCTATTTTATAGGTTATTTCAAGTAATATTATTATTTTCTAAAATTTCTTGTAGCGATTACATAAGCATAATCATCAGTAGATGGATCATATATTGAACGAGCAATAATGCTATTACCAAAAGTATCTGCTATTTTATTCATTGTATTAACTTTTTGTTTACGATCATAATCATGATCCATTCCATTAATACCCATTATTAAATTATATTTACCTACTTTAAATATTTCAGAAAAATATCTCATAGCTTTAACTCTAGGATTTGTAACCATAATTGTTTTAAATGAATCTAGACTAGTGAAAACCATTGTACCATCTTTTTTTGTTACAAGTTCAGGAATACCATCAAATACTTTGATATTACCAATCATAACACGATCTCTTCGAACATCATCATATATTTTTCTATCAGATGTTGCTACAGTCGTATCATAATCACATGTACGTGATATTAAAAACTCTTTAGCATTAATATTTTCGATTGTATCACAATCACGACAATCTAACATTAAACAATCTAGTAATTCACCATATAGATCATTACTACGTTTACGTTCTTTAATAAATTTTTCTATATCTTCCATAATTACGGGATTATTAGGATTTATTCCTGTATATCCTCTAGCGTTTTGATATTCTTCTAATAAAGAATCACTATAATGAACAAATTCAAATTGTTTATTTTGCATAAATAATTTCCCCCTTAAAAAAACTTTCTAATTGTATCATAAAAAGACCGTATTGTCAATTAATACGGCCTTTTACTACTTATTAATATTTCGTTCTATCTCACGATATTTTTGATTACAACGGTCAAATAAACTTTGTTTTACAAGAGGCTTTTTAGCTAGATAATCATCATCTTCATATCTTGTATAACAATCATCTAAATCAATAAAGACAATATCTAATGTTTTAATATTAATTAAGATATTACTTCGACTTAAATCTTGAGGGAAAATATTATTTTTTAAAAATTCATCAAGTTTCGTTCTAATACGATATAAGATTTCTTTATAATCTTCTTTTTCTAAGAAATTTCTTGCTTTATTTAATGGAATATAATCGTCATAATAATTCATTTCTATACCAATCATATATCCTTTATATGTTAATACTCGTTTTACTAAACCTATTTTATGTAAATATTCTAATTTTTTTCTTTCGTTTTCTCTTATTTCTTGTGTATTTTTATCACTTGATGTATCTTCATAAACTTTTATTAATAGATTAATATCCTCATCTAAGGCATTAATGTCTCTTTTAGCATAAGTATTAAAGATATCTTTATAATATATTTTTATACAAGTATCATTATTAACCTTTTTAACGATACCATAACTTCCTCGGTCGATCTCTTCAAGAAAGAATAAAATATGATATATTTCTTCTTTTGTAAGTTCTTTACTTTCCATAATATCCTCAATTAATTTATATATTATAAAGCTTTTTTAGAATAATTCAACTAAAATAAAAAGACCCTAAGGTCTAATTATTTGTTCCATTAAATTTTCTTTCATATTTTGCTAATGCTTTAGCAAGACATTCTTCAGCATCGGCACCTAGTTCGTTAGTAAAAGCTAAGATATTAAAGTATACATCTCCTAAATGTTCTTTCATTTCATCAGTTAATTCAATATCCTTATCAAAATATTGGTTACCTCTTAAAAGAGTTCTACCTAGTTCACCATATTCATTGATAAAATCAATATACCAACTTAAATAATTGTTTTTGATTTGTCTTCTTTCTACATATCCTTTTACTAAATTTTGTCCATCTTTCATTTTATAACTCCCTATCTATACTAGCACAAGTAGAACCTGTCCATTCTTTTGGTTCATAAACGATACCAAAGAATAAAATTTCATTTGTTCCAGTTTCTCTAATCATATATACGAATGGTTTATTAAAGTTAATACGAACAACTTCAGGTTGCTCAAGTACAGCTTCATTTTTATCTACACCAAAATATGTAACAGCAGCTGCTTTTGTACCTACTTCATTTAAATCAATAAATGTTTTGTGTACAGCCTTAGTAACTGACATATTAGGTATATTAACTTTTTCCATATTTTCTCTTGTAATAAATCTTGAGAAATCAGCTTTTACAGCATCAAATGCTAAATTAATTCCAAGTTTATTTAATACTTTTATAAAGTCACTATCTTCTAATTTAAAATCATAATTAAATTGTGGAAGACTTAGATATACATTCGTTTTATCATTTGCTTCTTTGGCATCTTTCATAACATTATTAATTTTTTCATCATTTAAACTATCAATGAATCCATCTAAATCTTTTGGAAGAATAGCTACTAATTCATAGTTATATTCTCCTTCACTCTTATAAGGAAGGGCAATACTTGAATATTCATCATTAACAACATATTTAATATTTCTTTCATATGTTGCATTCATCATTGGAACTTTCATTGTTGTATTATCTACTTTTGTAAATTCTACTTCTCTTGTTCTATTACATTCAAATTGATATTGGAACTTCAAGTCAAGAGCAACAGCATTAACAACACCGAAGACAAAATCTGGTGTTATTTGATCAACTACTTTATCAATCATACCATTTGTTTTTTCTTTAGCCCAACCATTAATAATTTCAGGTGTAATGTTATCAACGATTGCTTCTGCATGATATTTATTAGTTAAATTATCAGTAAATGTCTTTTCAACAACACCTTTATATCTTTCATTTATAAATGTTGCATTACTAATTCTTACATTAGTACTATTCAAATCTTTAAAAGTACGTTCAGGAACAGCTTTATTAAGTTCTTTTAATGTATCATTATTAGCTCCTTCTTTAAGTAAATCTAAAGCTATTTCAATTGAATATGGACTTAATAAATAATTAATTCCTTTTTTATCTTCATGTACGGCTTTAATTAAATTTGAATTGTAGTTTCCTACATAAGTTGTATCATTATTACCATCGTTATTTCCACCATTACCACCCTTATCATCTATTTTATCTTTAAAAACAAATGATAGTCCAAAGCATAATAATCCAATTACAATAACTATTATTGGAATTAATACTTCACTCTTTTTATTCATATTCACCTCTCTACTCTTAATTTTAAAACTAATAATAGTTAAAATCAAGTTTATCTTATAAATAATTTATTCTCTTTGTAAACGAATTTATATAGTTCATTATATATATAAAAAGTTAGTTGTTGATTAGGAACAACAATATTTTGATGCTTCTCTTTAGATAACATATTTATAAAACAATTTATTTTTTGATCATACATTATTTCGATTTTATCAATATTATTATTTTCATAAGAACTTATTAAATATTTTACAAAGATTTCGCTTATATTAAATAAACGTTTATGAAAATCTTTTTCATTAATAAAACTATTATAATCAAATGAATTAATATTAAGTTCTTTAATTAAACTATTAAATTTATTAATAAATGGTCTTGAATCAATAAATTTAGCTTCCATTAAATCTTTTCTAAAAATATAATCATATGTTTTACCTAAAGATGAAAAGATATTATAACCTATTCGATAAGAATCAATATATTCTTGATAATCAGGTTTAATTGTAATAATATCTCTTCGATAATTATATATTTTTCGTCTAAATAATAATAGTTGGGCATAATAATCAGTCATTATTTCATCAAATAATGTTCCATTATTAACCCCTAAACATAAACCTTCTTTTAATTCATTATCTTCATAATGAGAAGATAAACAATGAATAAGTTCATGATACATAAATGATTTAATTGTACTAAAAGGAGAATCTTGATATTTCGAATTTAAGGCAATATAAAAATAGATACCTGATCCAAAAGTAGCATCTGCATCAAATACTTTATATTGATCTTTTTCTACACCTATATATTCTAATCGATTAATTCTTTTTAAGATTTCTTCTTTCGATAAAATATTAAAAGTTTCTATAAAATCATTAATAAAGTCAATAATAATAGTTATAAAGATACTATTACTATTATTAACTAAGTTTTCTGATAAATCATTAATTGTAATCATAAACACCTTTTTTATAAAATAACATATATTTTTCTTTATATAATAAAAATGACTTAATTTGTCATTATTAATTTAATTATTTATGATATACTCATAATATAGAGGTCATATGAAAAAAAGATATTTAATAATATTTTTGCTTTTATTTATATATATTAATGTCTCCGCAGAATCATGTGTTACAGGACTAAATGTTACTGGTAAAACATATAGAGTTAATGGACATCAAAATATGTGGTTACCTAATGGTAATTTTACTTATAAAGGGTCACTTCCTTCAAGTGATTGTTTTGAAATTAGTAAAAGTGATATTGTAGCAGTACGTGTAAGTGGCTCTAATTTTCAATTTCAACCACATAAATTTGGTAATGCATCAATAAGAGTATCTGTAAAAAGTAATTGCCTTTGTGATGGTATATCATCTCTTGGTAAAACTGTTTATTTTAAATTGTCCGAATGGGGACTAAAAAAGCTATCAGTAAAAGGATATAAAATAAGTCCAGAGTTTTATAATGGAACAATGGATTATACTTTAAAAGTACCTTATAGTACTGATGAAATCGTTATTGAAGCAGAACCAAATTGGCCAACAAGTACCATTAAAGGTGATGGTGTAAGAAAACTTAATGTTGGAAATAACAAGTTAGTAATCAATGTAACAACAACCCAAGGTGATTCGAGAGATTATACAATCACTGTTACAAGAGGAGAACCCGTTAATCCAACATCAATTAAAATAAATGAAAATGATATTAAGATGCATGTTAGTGATAAAGAAAAGTTAACATACACGGTAACGCCCATAGATGCCAAAATAGACCCTAAATGGGAAAGTAACTATCCAAGTGTCATATCAGTAACAAATGGCACGATAACAGCCTTAAAAAGCGGTACAGCAACTATTACTATTAAAGATGGTAATTTATCTGATTCGATAACGGTTACCGCTATTCCTGAAGTATATGATATTAAGACTGATGATAATATAACATTATTTAAAAATGAATCAAAAAAAATTGAATATTCGATATTGCCAGAGAACGCTATTGATAAAGAAGTAACTTTTACATCTAATGATGAAACTTTATTAAAAGTATCAAATGATGGTATTATAAAATCAACAAATAAAGTTGGCACTGGAACAATTACTATAACATCAAAAGAAAGTGGTTTTAGAAAAAATATTAATGTTACTGTTAAATCTAAATTAGAAAGAATATATTTTGATATTCATGAACTTGAATTAAGAGAAAATGAAACAAAGAAACTTAATGTTAATATTCAACCAAGTGATGCTGAAGTAACTCTTAACTTTACTAGTAGTGATCCAAATATTGTATCTATTAATAATGTAGGTGTTATTAAAGGATTAAAAAAAGGAAATGCTACGATTAAAGTTAGCACTCCTAATGAAGATTTATCTGATAGTATTAACATTACTGTATTAGAAGAAGTTGGACCAGTTGTTGTTCCTCCTGATAAGAAAGATAATAATATTGAAATATATTTAATACTCGCAATCATTATTGTAAGTATTATCATTATTATAATGTTACTTAGTATGAAAAAGAATAAATCAAAAAAATGATTTATTCTTTTTTTAACGATAATTAACACTAACTAATTTAGGACGAGCAACTAAAGCACCCCATCCAGCTTTACATACAATATCAACATTTCTTTGACTTTCACTTAGATCTATTTCAATAGGAACACTATGATTTACTTTTTTTAGTGTTACATTGTGATGTCCATATGGAACTGTGAATGACAAATTCATATCACTTGATATTTCACCCATAGGGACATTATCAATAATTATATTGAAACTTATTGCTACACCAAAGAATTGTTTAATACGACTTATATTAATTATACCAAAATTTTGATTATTCATTATTTCCAGCATCCTTTTCAATAGCTTCATATAAAGCTTTTAATAAATCAATAGTAGATGTAATATTTTCGAAAGTATATTCTTTACCATTTTTTAATCTAACTTTAATCTTTTTACCTTCAATAATAATTGTTTCAATAACTTTTTGCAAGTTATTAGCAACTAGGAAGTTGTTAACATAAGTTTCCCAATTTTCAATATCTCTACTATATACGTTATCATATTTTAATAAATCTAAGTAATAATCGATATTTAATGTTGTACCAGGATCATCATTACCTCCGCTCCAATCGCCACTATAGTCACCATTACTGTCACTATCGCTTTCACTAGGACATCCACTTACACTAGATAATTTAATTTCGACATAAGAAAGTCTTTCTGCTTCACTATCTTCTTCTAAACTACCATTATATTCATCTACAATCTTTCTTATATATTTAGTAGCATCAACAGATAAAGTATCAAGAGCTGTTCTTGATTTACCTAATGTCTTTTTTATTTTGGAATTAATTTCTTTACCTTTTGTTTTACTATGAGAGACAATACTTTCTTCTTTAATATCACTTGCGATTGAACTTTTAACACTATTAACATCATCAATTAATGACATTAATTTAGTTTGAACACCATTAATAGCATCTTGATAATCCTTAGTAGTTGATTGTACTTCATTAATTTTATTTTTCGTTTCTTGTAATGTCATATATCCTCCTATAGTTTTGAAAAGTAGCTATAAATACCAGAATCTTCTAGCATACGATATCCATGAGAGTGACCACTCCATCCTTTATGATTTTTATTAATAGCAAATTTTCTCATGGCATCAAGATTTTCACAATAAGCTCCATATTTTTGACCATATCGATATAAAGAACCATCAGTTGTATAAATATGAACTCTACTCATTGATACACCAGCACTCTTTAAATTCTTAAGTAATGTTACATTGGAATCAATAAAACTATCGCCATTTCCTTCAAAGATATAGATATTTACATTTTTGAAATTAGCATAACTACCAAATTTTTCAACGTTCTTTGGACCACCATTAACAATGGCCATATTCTTATATAATCCTTTATTAGCAGAAACAGCAGCATATGCTCCCATACCACCTAAAGAGTAACCAACAATATTATTTGTTATATTACTGCGTGTTTTACCACCAATCATAAAATCAGCTATTCTTGTAGCTCCACCAATTTTATAAGGAACCTCATAAGTTGTACCTGATAGATAAGGTATAGCAAGAATTACATTAGAGCCAACACCTAAATTACCACTTCCGAAGGCACTTGATTGTGTTGGATCACTTCTTTCACTAGATCCAGCAAGAAGGGTCATTGTTGATGTAATCGAACTAAAGCTTACACCATCTTTAGCCCAGAAACTACAATATACTTTCCCTTCTTTATAACCATTACCACTTGGTATTTTAATTTCATGAGATTTGACATTATATTGATATGTTTTACCATCTATTGTTAATTCATAAGTATTATCACCAATAGATTTAGCTCCATTTTTGGTAAGAAGATCAGCTATTTTCGTATCACTAATTTTTTTCATATTAGCAGATTGTTTAGGATATGCAAAAACAAAGTCAATAGTTGCTCTTAGTTCACTTTCTACATCTGGAGATAAAGTAGGAATTTCCTCAGTTGATGCAGAAGGGTTTTCAATATCAACTTGAGCTTTTGATTCATCATAAGCTTCTTTATATAATCTTATACTTTCATTAAAACTTGTTCCAAAGTCATTAATACTTTCGACAATTTCGCCAATACCTTCTTGAATTGCACTATTATTACTTGGGGTACTTGGTGAATAAGAACTAAATACTCCAGCATCAATACCTTTAGCACCAGTTGCTATTTGTGAAGCCTCTGAAGCAAGTTCTGAAAAACTACTTGTTATTTGTGCTGCTTTATCAAAATTTATATTTATCATACTATCACCTATTATTAATATAGCATAATTGAATAAATAAAAAAAGTGAAAATCACTTTTTTATTCAAGTTCAAATAAACCTGTATAAAGTTTGTAATATTCACCTTTTAATTTTAATAATTCTTCATGATTGCCACGTTCAATGATACGTCCATGATCCATTACCATAATAGCTTTACTATTTCTAATTGTTGACAAGCGATGGGCAATAACAAAGACCGTACGACCTTCCATTAACTTATCCATGCCATCATTAACAATTTTCTCGGTTCTAGTATCAATACTACTAGTTGCTTCATCAAGAATCATAACGGGTGGATCAGATATGGCAACTCTCGCAATTGAAAGTAATTGTTTTTGACCTTGCGATAATTCTTGGCCATTACCAGTTAACTCTGTATCATATCCTTTGGGAAGACGCATAATAAAATCATGAGCATTAGCAAGTTTACATGCTTCAATAACTTCTTCATCAGTTGCATCTGGTTTACCATATTTAATATTGTCTTTAATTGTACCTGTAAACAAGTATACGTCTTGAAGTACCATACCTAAGGAATTACGTAAATCTTTCTTTTTAATCTTATTGATATTAATACCATCATAACGAATCTTACCATCTTCTAAATCATAGAAACGATTTAATAAGTTAGTTATCGTAGTTTTACCTGCTCCTGTAGCACCAACAAGGGCAATCTTTTGACCAGGTTTAGCATAAATACTAATATCAAATAAGACTTGTTTATCTTTTTCGTATGAGAAATCAACATCAAGTAGTTCAATATGACCTTTAAGCGGAACAAACGTTAATGTTCCATCATGATGTGGATGACGCCATGCATAAAAGCCATTTTTATCTTCAATATATTTACCATCTTTTTCTATAACTTTAGTTAATGTTACATAACCATCATCAACTTCAGGTTCAGAGTCCATTAAATCAAAGATACGACTAGCTCCTGCTAAAGCCATAATAATAGAATTTAATTGATTAGTTACTTGATTAACAGGTTGTTGAAAACTACGAGTTAAGTTTAAAAAACTTATTATTGTTCCTACAGTAATAACTGAATATCCATTAATAACTAAATATGTTCCAATTAAAGCTACAAGGGCATATTCAAGGTATCCCAGGTTACCTGCAATTGGCATAACAACAGTAGCATTCTTATCACCATTAAAGGATACTCTATTTAATTCTTCATTAAGTTTATCAAATTCATGAATAGCAATCTCTTCATGATTAAAGACTTTAACAACTTTTTGACCATTAAGCATCTCTTCAATATAAGCATTAACTTTACCCAAAGCAGCTCTTTCTTTAATAAAGAATTTAGCACTATTTTTAGCAAAATATCTTGTAATAAAGAAAGTAATTACTGTAAATACTAAAACAAATAGAGTTAAGTATACATTCAAGGTAAACATTGATACAAGGACAGCTAGAATTGTCATTAAACTAGATACTAAGTTAGGTATACTTTGACTTATCATTTGACGAAGAGAGTCTGTATCATTCGTATATCTACTCATGATATCACCATGCTTGTTACTATCAAAATATCTTATTGGTAATGATTCCATCTTACCAAACATTTCGTCACGAACGTCACGAAGTATACCTTGGGATACTTTACTCATTGTAATGTTATAAATATAGTTAGCAATTACACCAAATAAGTAAATACCTGATATGGTAATTAAAGCTTTCAAAAGAGGTGCATAATCAGTAGAGTTATTAAGAAGCATTGGACTAATATAATCATCTACTAAACTCTTTAAGAATAAGGCACCAAGAACACCTGTTACTGATGAAATTAAAATGCATATAAAGACAACAATTAATCTTTTTTTATAATTACCAAGATATGATAATAATCTTTTAATAGTGCCTTTATTAATCTTTGGTTTACTATTATTATTCATTATTATCACTTCCCTTCATTTGAGAAGAATATACTTCTTGATATATTTTATTATTCTTTAATAATTCTTTATGTGTACCAATACCATTTATTTTACCATTATCAAGAACAATAATCTTATCAGCATCCATAACACTATTAACTCTTTGTGCAATAATTATTTTCGTGGTATTAGGAATATCTTTCATAAAAGCATCTTGAATTAATTTATCAGTTCTTGTATCTACAGCACTAGTACTATCATCAAGAATTAAAATATTAGGATTTTTAAGTAAGGCACGAGCGATACATAGTCTCTGTTTTTGACCACCTGATAGGTTTACTCCCCCCTCTTCTAAATAAGTATCATATTTATCAGGTAAACTCATAATAAATTCATCAATTTGAGCAAGTTTACAAGCGTGTCTTGCATCTTCAAGCGTTATTTTATCTTTACCCCATTTTAAGTTATCAAGAATAGTTCCAGTAAATAAGACATTCTTCTGTAGAACACAAGCAACACTATCACGAAGGGTTTTAAGATCATAATTACGGACATCAACACCACCAATTAATAGTTCGCCTTCAGTAACATCATATAGTCTTGGAAGAAGGTTAACTAAACTTGTTTTACCAGAACCTGTTCCACCAATAATACCTACAGTTTCACCACTTTTAATATCAATATTAATATTCTTCAAAGCTTCTTTGTTCTTATCACCAATATAACTAAAAGATACATTATTGAATTTGATACTACCATCAAAGACATTATAGATAGGCTTATCGGGGTTTGTTACATCAACTTTTTCATCTAATACTTCACAAATACGTTCTAATGATCCACGAGATATTGTTGATATTACAAAGACAATTGATAACATCATCAAACTACCTAAGATTTGCGTTGTATAAGTAAATAAAGTCATTAAGTTACCTGTTGTTAAAGTTGTCTCACCACTACTTACAATTAAATGAGCTCCTACCCAACATATAAAGATCATACATGTATACATTGATATTTGCATAAATGGTCCATTAAGGGCTATCATTCTTTCGCCTTTAACAAATAATTTATATATTTTCTCTGATACTTTATGAAACTTCTTATTTTCTTTTTCTTCTAAAGTAAATGATTTAACAACACGAATACCACTTACATTTTCTTCTACTACTTTATTTAAGTCATCATATGTTTCAAAGACATTTTTCATAATAGGATGAGCTCTTCTTGCAATTGTTATTAAGATAAAGCCTAATAATGGTCCTACGATCAAATAAATAATAGCAACATTTGGATTTATCCTCATAGCAAAAATAATACTTACAATAAGCATTAAAGGGGCTCTTGCTGCTATTCTAATAATCATTTGAAAGGCAAATTGAATATTTGATACATCAGTTGTTAATCTTGTAATTAAACTACTTGTTTGAAACTTATCAATATTATGAAAAGAAAAGCTTTGTACTTTTAGATATAAATCTCTTCTTAAATTTTTAGCAAATCCATTACTTGCTTTACTTGATAAAACACCACTTGCAATACCAAAGAATAATGATATAGCTGCACATATAATTAAAATAATACCTACTTCGTATACAACACTCATATTACTATTTTTAATACCATCATCAATTAATCTACTCATTAGAAATGGTATTAATACTTCAAGGATTACTTCGATTAAAACACATATTGGTGTAAGAATCGCATATTTTTTATATTCTCTTAATGATTTAGCTGCTTTTTTAATCATTTTATCTCTCCTTTACTACAATAATAATGATATAAAAATTAATAAAAAAAGACAAGAAAAACTTGTCATTATTTATCTAAATATTCTACTATTTCAAAAGTATATTTATTTAACTTAGTATCTTCTTTACAAATATCATTTGGATAATAATTATCAATATCTTTATATAAACATTTTTCTTTATTAGTTGTTTTTATAAATAATTTATAATTATTATTTTTATCAAGTATTAAAAAGGTTTTACCAATATCATAATTTATACTTGAAACAATATAATTAAGTTTATTATCAATCATTAAATTAATAATATCATTATCTAATCTTATATAATGGGCATCTCTATATTTTTCATATAAAGAATTATTATAACGATTCTTTTTACCTTTATATATATCTTTAAGTTTTATAAGATTTAAAAACTTTTGAATTTTATAAAGATAATCTAATTCTTGATTACTATAATATTCCATATCTTCATCACTTATTTTAAAACTTTCAGGATGCATATATAAGTCATGAACGACATCTTTAAAATTATGACTATGTGAATGAAATAATTGTAGTTTAGCTTTAGTATCATTTTCAAGTCTTGCATAATCTTTAATGTAATATGGATATACTAGATAAGCCCATGAAATATCACCTAGTGGATAGACTAAATCACTATCAACAAATAAGTTTTCATTAAATGATACATATTCAAAAACTTGTCTTTCATCATCAAAAAATGGTGTTGGTAAGTTATTATCTTTAAACTTATCATACCTTTTATTAAATTTATCATAATCAAAATTATCCATAACCCACCTACTTTTTTGCTTTTATTTCTTCTAATTGTTTAATAACACGATTTCGATAATAGAATCTAACAGCTTCATAAAACTCTTTATATAATGATTCGTCATCACTTAAAATTGGTTCTAGTTCACTACAAATGATACTTAATTCATCATATTCTAAATCTTCTTCTTTAGTTGTATCTAAATCATTTATAACACTAAATAATTGATCTGATGTACAAGAACAAGTAAATTTATCACTTTCTAAGTCATTAGAATCAGTTAATGTAACATTTTCACCATCAAAAGTTATATTACCATGATCAACAGCATTACGAATATTCGTTATTATAGAAACATTACGACTTTGAAATAATGGTAATAACATATTAAGAGTTGCATCATGAAAATCAGCAAGTACTTTATAAAAGCTACTAGGATCAGGATTATTAACACATTGTTTTAATCTTTTACGATACTGTTTAAGTATTAATTTAACAGTTCCTTTTATTTGAATATCAATATCATTATTTCTTATAAAGTTACATTTTAATTCTCGAAGTCTAAGATATCTCATTTTCTTTTTTTGTTCTTCATTTAATTCTAAACAATTAGATAGATACATTTGAATATAATTATAAATTGCTACATTCTTTATACCTATTTCATTTTTACCAGTATCTAAGAGTCTACATAACTCATTAATTAGTTCTCTAATCTTTTTATATTTTGCTAAGTCTTTATCAATACCTTCAAGAGCATCTTTATATTTTGGATTATTTAATACTTTTTCTGCTAATTCATAAGCTATTCTTTTAGTATCATCAGCAATATCTTTAGAATCACTAATAAACGTTAATAAGGTTTTTACTACTTTTAAAGCACTTTTATAATTAATATTAGTATTATCAAATAGTTTTTTATCATCGTGATTTTCAAGAATATCTTCTTCATTAATAAAATTCACATTTCGATATATCTCGTTATATAGTTGACTTTCAGTCTTTAATTCATATTCTTTTTTCTTTATAAAAGCATCACGATTGACATTAACATTAAATAATTTTTTCTCACCGTTTAAGATTATATTAATAATATCTGGTGATAAACCTGAATATGAAAATTCTTCAAGTAAAGAGATTGGAAGTCTTCCTTCAATATGATAACTATTACCTAATTCATCACTATGATTATAAATAACAATTTCTTGTCTATTTATATCTATTTCATAAGCTCCATGAGCAAGAGCGTCTCTTATTTTATTAAAGATTAATAATACTCTTTTTAATTCTTCAGTTTCATATCTTTTTGGTTCAATAGATACATTAATATTATTTAATACAAGTTTATCATTATCAAATAACTTAACAATTCTTTTAATTATTCTAAGATAATTATTATTCAATGAATAATTAAAATGGATAGTATTTGTTTGTGGATTTTTCTTAATTATTGATTCTTTTAATAATAAGAATTTTGATATTTGTAATGTATAATAATCATCAATTGAATAAGAATTGGTTTTACCACTAATACATTTAAGAGCAAAAGCTCTAGCTTTATCAATATTTCTTCTTTTATTATCTGATATTTTCTCCATTATAAACTCCAATTATATTATAACATTTATTTAACAATCATTTTATTTTTTTGTTTTAATAACGTGTCAATAAAATAATAGTAGTTTTCTTGTGATATCAAAGGTCTTCCATTACCATCAATAATACCATTCATAATAAAAGCATCACGATAGTTATTATTCTTTAATTTACTAATTAAATTATCTAAACCATCTATTGATAATTTATCACGATTAACCCAATAATAACGTGTTATAACATAATAAATACATTTATTAATTTCATCTTCAAAATATTCTATTTTATTTTTTACAAAGACATTTATGATATCTCTTAAATCATTATCAATAGGTATTTCTTCGTTATAAAAATACTGAAGAGCAAAGAAGATAGAATAATATGATTGATCATAAAAGCGATCACTTTTTAATTCTTCTGGAAGATATAAACATGTAATGATTCTTAAAAATTGATTTAAATCACTAAAACAATAAAAGATATAATCATATGTTTCATAATTTAAATTAATCTTTTTCTTTTCAAGTTTCTTTTCAAGATAAATAATATCTTTTTGTCTATAAGATGGCATAATATAACCACCCACATTAATCTTTGAATCTAAAAAATCATATAATTTCATACTAAACCCTCTTTACAAATTCTTTTAGATAATTATCATCTTGTATCATTTGATATTCATCACTTGTTAAATATAGTCCATAATATAATCTTTTATCAAAAGATAAAGACATATCTGATAACATTTTATCGATATTGATAACTTGATCTTTAGCTTTATCATGTATACCTTTTATAAAATCGATTGATGGACTATTAGTTAAACTATTTACTAAATGATAGCCATTTCGTATTTCATTTAACATTTCAAATTCTTCAAAAATACGGAAGGTTCTAATACCTTCATTTTCAATTTCTAATTGATCACAAAAAGCATTAATTCTTTTACTAGCTTCTATATTTGCCATACGTTCTGATGGTGATAAATCATGATGTTTCATATAATAATGATGATACTTATATGACACTATGAAACTTTTAATTCGATCTTTTAATGTATCTAGAGATAACTTTGTTCTTAAATCATTTAAAACAATTAATTTTTGTTCAATATCAAATTTATATTCAAATTTATGTTCTTCTTGTTTAACATGCTTAAATTCATGGAATATTGTTCTTAAAACAAATAAATTGTACCAATATACATAATCATCATAATCAAGTTTTTTCATAAAGAATTTATCATGTTCTAGTTTTAAATTAAATGATATTACTTGATCAATTGTATTATAAAAACTACCATTACGTTTATCTTTATTATTAACAATAACATTTTTTAGGTAACCATTAGTATCAATATACTTTGTAATAATTAAAAATACTTGATTAATAAAATAAGTATCAATAAACTTTTTCTTATTACAATAGTCTAGAAATAATGCCATTATTTCACTTTCCATATTAACCCCTTAATGCGCTATATTATATCATAAAACGCGATTTTATTCAACAAAAAAAGACTTTAAACAGTCTTTTCTTTTGGTTCATAATTAAATTTAATATTTTTTGTTTTAATAAATTCAAGAATCCATTCAATACATCTTTGATGATTATTTAAATGAATATTTTCATTATTATATAAAGATGATTTCTTAAAGACACTTCTTAATCCTTCACGGAAAGAGTTATTAGCTCTATTATATTCAATATATGAATAGAAATCAGCTCCACTATAATAGTTTTGGAAATCCCATATCATCTTACGAATACTAGCTTTATTTACAGCATAAATACGTATATTTCTTAAATAATTAATCATATTAACAGGAATTGATCTTTTATATGGATGTGGTGTAATAATTCTATATCTATGATCGAAATCTCCTACTTTTGTAGATACATAATCAGCATCATCTTCAAAAGTTTCCATTCTTTTTGGTATTCTTGATAATTCAGAGAAGAAACTTAATTTTCTCTCTATTGGATTTTCTTCTATTTCTTCACTTTCTTCAAGTTCAGGATCAGTTTCTTCATGTTTCTTTCTTGGTGTATATGTTGATTCAATAGGCTTTTTCATAACACGAGTATTATAACTTCGTTCGTTAGATAAATCATGTGATAATTTCTTTTTATCTTCTATAGATAACTCTTCATAATTACTATTTGTTTCTTTTAATTCTTCAATTCTTTGTTCTTTCTTTAAGAATCTTATATATTTAGCGATATCTTTTCTTAAGATAGATGCATGTTCATAATACTTATTACAATCTTCTTCGGAAATACCACGACTAATAGCTTCTTTTTTAATTTTATTAATATAGTAATTTAATTTATTACGAATCTTTGCTATTTCTTCAACCGTTTTAGCTTCAACGATTTGTTTAGTTAAATCTTCAATTAAAGCTTGAGCTTTAATAACAGCTTTATAACTTTTAACATGTTCTTCATCTTTAACTAAAACTGTAACGATGTTAACAATATCATCTCTTAAATATTCATTTTGATCTTTAATAATATTTGCTTTAACTAAATCTAATAAGTTTTTTCTTTCATTAATGATTTTTTCAATACGTAAATCATTTCTTTCCATCTTATTCATTTATTTCACCCTCAATTTCTGATAATTCATCTTGCATACCATTTAAAGTATTTAATAAATCTAATAGTTCTTCATTAGATAGATTTTCTAAGTCGATATTCTCCATAATATACCCCTTTCGACAAGTTGGATATTATATCATAAATGAATAATTTTTGCAAGAAAACATAATAAAAAAAGACATTTCTGTCTTTTTTTATTTATTTATAAAGTGAGTCCATTCACCACGATCTTTTTTAGGAAGACCATATTTTCCCTTACCTAATGCGATTGATTTCATAAGAAAAGCCATATTTCTTCCTAAATTACGCATCGTTTGAAGTCCTTCTTTATCTTTTATTACATCTTCTTTAGTAAAACCATGAACTTCATTAAAATAAGTACTTGATACAATAGGCATACCTGATAATTGGAAATATCTATATACTTCATCAAGAGTTGACGTACTTCCTGCTCTTCTTGATGATACAACACAGGCTCCTACCTTCATTGTTTTACCAATGTAACTACTATGAAATAAACGATCCAAAAATGATATTAAAGAACCATTTGAACTTCCATAATAAACAGGTGTTCCAATTAAAATACCATCACTTTCAGCGAATATAGATGCTGCTTTATTAACAACATCATCGATTACACATCTTTTATTTTCTTTACAAAAGTCACAATCAAGACAACCTCTTATATTCATACTTCCAATATTTAAGGTTACAGTATCAATACCTTCGTTATTTAGTTCATTTTCAACGACTTTTAAGGCATATGCTGTACATTCATTATCATGTGGACTTGAATTTATTATTAATACTTTCATGTTATTCCTTTCTTAAAAATTCTTCTTTAATATTCATTTTTTCATCTTTAAAGATTCTTTCATCCATTAATTTTAAATCACTAGAGATTAATGGTTTGAATGCCATTTGACTTATGATATCTTTTTCAAGATCAACACCAGGAGCGATTTCAGTTAACATGATTCCATCTTTTGTTAATTGAAAGACCGCTCGCTCAGTAACATATAATACTTCTTGATTATTTTTAATAGCTTCACGCCCTGAGAAGGTAATTTGTTGTACACTATCAACGAACTTACTCTTCTCTCCTTCATGAAGAATATTAAGTTTTCCGTCTTTAACTTCTTCAGTTAAGTTTACAGCAGTAAAAGTACCCATAAAGATTATTTTTTTAGTTGATTGCGTAATATTAATAAAGCCACCTGGACCTGTTACACGAGTACCAAATTTAGATACATTAACGTTACCATCTTTATCTACTTCCGCAAGGCCAACAATTCCCATATCAAGACTACCACCATTATAGGCATCAAATTGTTCGGCAGTTGGGATTACCGAATCAGGGTTAACTGATGCTCCAAAGACAATACCTCCTATTGGAACACCACCAGTTGGACCTGATTCAACTGATAAATAAATATAATCACTAATTCCTTCTTCGGCACAAGCGTTAGCAACAGAATCAGGCATACCAACACCTAGATTAATTACATCATTTTTCTTTATTTCCATCGCACTACGACGACCACATACTTTTCTTTCATCAAGTGGTCTAATCTTAATATCTTCTAGTTTAATTCGTTTATCACCTGTTATTTCAGGTCTATAGAATGGAATATTATATTCTCCTAAACTATCATTTGGCTTATTTACAACAACATAATCAACGATTGATGAATGAATTAAAACATCTCTTGCTCTAAAAGAATTAGCAGGTTTGATATCTTTTACTTCGACTATTACAATACCACCACTATTATGAGTAGCAATGGCCATATTATATTGTTCTCCAATAATTCCTTCTTCTTGAAATGAAATATTACCGTTTTTGTCAGCATAACTTGCTTTTAATAAAGCTACATTTATCTTAAATGAGTGATAGAAAAGATTTTCTTTACCATTAATATTAATTAGTTCGACGAAGGGATCAAGTTTTTTTGCTTTTTCATTTGCACAACATCCTTCAACACGTGGATCAGCAAATGTACCTAAACCAATATGCGTAATAATTCCTTCTTCATGTCCTGCAATTGCACGATACAAGTGATTAATTACTCCAAGG
>JAEEGL011389833.1_pt1 | contig 19620 bp, 23 predicted proteins | sample 9134231 | NCBI WGS metagenome assembly JAEEGL01 (sample SAMN16246548, study PRJNA631951) | gut metagenome | biome: gut microbiome; feature: rumen; material: fiber-attached | host: Bos | place: Iran: Karaj | collected 2018-10 | reverse complement strand
TCTCCGGCAAAAAGCTCCTTACTGAGTTTGGTCAAGTAATCACCAATTACATTAGGTTTAACACCTAATGCAACCAGACGATAGACATATAAACGTATACCCTTGACATAATGATCAATATTATCATGAATATAATCTTCTCTACTCGGCATCATAAGGAATCACCACGCAATCAGATCCAGATTCACCGTCATCATCCTCATCAGGAACCTTATAAAAACGACAAGGAAAACCACGACGATACAAAAGACAAGGATTACAAGTATCAAACTGACAATCACAGATAGAACCATCACAATCATCATCTAAATGATGAATACAATTAATACACATACAACAAATAGACATACAATCACTTCCTAAAACTCATTATAAATTTGTAAGCCAAGAAAATCAAACAAATAATAGCTACAATCGGCAGTAAGTCCGACAAATTAAGCAAAGACAGCATTTCAACCAGATCACGCCAACGAAACCGCATAGAGTGCGAGCCGCACGCGCGAGCGCAGGCGGCTCGCTGTTCACTTCCTTCCTTGATCTAAATTTAAAAGCCGGATAAGAATCAAAGCAAAATCACGAAAATCATCATAACGCTGCATACAAGATAACAGATCATAAAGATCAGAAATATCAGACCTTCTGTAACGTATACGATTTTTTGCCTCAATCAGATCACCTTCTAATCGGAGATCTTCATTTACAAGCCAGGCAGACAATAACTCACGCTCTCTCTCAGTCATGAACTTTGTAATCACTCCTAAGCTTAGCAAGTTTATCCAAAATATTCTGACCAGCTAACTCAGCTTCTAAGACCCGCTTATATTTATCCGGTAACGGCTTATCACGCACAGTTAAAGAATTCATAAAACCGTCAACACCAAGAAGCAGAACCGCAGCCAAATTTGAAGCCTGATTATGATTGCATACATAATTCAATAATCGATCAACATTGTACTCAGTATCTTTTTTCGTATAAATTGAAATAGCCTCAACATCATCTAAAAGGGATACCCACCAGCGCGACAACTCCCACCGGCGCTTATTAGTATCAGACGGATTTTCATCACGATAATTCAGATAATGAGCAAGAACACCGCGAAACTTAATACCAATAGGTTCAGAATTCATAATAAAACCCATTGCATCATCATCACGGAGCTGGAGCTCAAGCCGCACCCAGTGATCAACATCATCTGCATGACGCTCAAGCTTTTTATCATAACAACGAATAAAAAGTCGAGAAGACCGAGAACCATGCGTGACAGTAATTGCAACTTGACCAGAATCTGAATCATCACAATCGCCGATCCAACGACAAGCCTTAAGCCTAGACGTAAAATGAAACCGCCGGCACTGCTCAGACATGCGAACCAAATCAATATGCCCGTCAAAATCGTCATAAGCAACATCTAAACGAGCAATATGACCGCCAACATCTACAACCCATTGCAACAGATCTTCAATAGATCGAGAACCAAACTCCTCAAACTCACGAACACCGGCACCAGACATCTCAACACAAATGCCGCGATGAATACCAGGACGTTCGTCAGAATCCAGAGAATAATGAATAGATATGTGACCAGCTGAAGCACGATAAGTATAAAAGAGCCGAGAAGCCAAAAGGTATTGCCATTGCAATTCATTGAGACCCAAGAAGATTTGCAAGCCTTCAAGAGCTTCAAAATCTGATAATTGAGCATTATCTAACAATAATCGCAACGATTCATTAGATAAAGAAAAAGTAAGCCAATCATAAAGAATAATATTATCCCTCTGCATCATCTGAAATCACCACCAGTTGAATCGCCAAAATGCCCCATAGCATCGGATTGTACCCCGGAAAAAAACTCTAAATCAATACCTAGGCTTTTGCTTGCGTCCTCTGTACGTTCTGCACCCCTAATTAGCCTAGGGGTGCGTACATGTTTCACTATATCTTGTAAGCGTATGCGAGCGGACGCAAGCAAAAGCCGGAAGGTAACAAAGCGGCGGCGGGGCTCGGAATCAGAAGGAAACGGCTGACAATCATCCGGCAGCGGCGGGAGCTCGACATGATCCCAGGAATTAAAATAACGATACCACTTCGGCCGCCAGACTCTCGGACAAAACATTCTGATCAGAAAAGGCGGCTTGCAATAGCCTTGAATGATCTCACCAAGCTTCTCAGAATCCGATTTTCCATCAGGAATGATGATATCATACGGAATCTGATAATACTTCGTCACCCACTTCCGAAGCGGGCCGGATTTGTGAACATAATAAACTTTATCCGTAATACACCTGATTTTACGATCGAGAGCATCCCACTGCTGAACAAAAATCTCTATATCCACATGGAAGTGACGATGCATCAAGAAATAATATACTTTATCCTTGCCAAAAGCCTTGAAATCACGAGAATCAGCAAAAAGTGTGCCTTCGTCAATAAGAATAACGCCGCCGGATATGTCATATTTGCCAATGTAAGAATTATCAATCATGATCACTCCCGGAATAGAAAGCGGAACATTGCAATAAACGCGCTTATATGTGCCGTCTTTAAGATATTTATAAGCATGTGAAGCAAGAATAGTGGTCTTGCCGGTGCCCGGCAAACCAAAATATAACGAAATCAAAAAACCACCTCCAAAAAGTTGACGCGCTGGAAGGTAACCCAGGCACAAAGAGCAAACGCCGGCACTTATGGCGCACAGAGAGCAAAATCAGCGCAATAAGTACCGGCGGCCAGCTTCCCAGCTGTCATGCTCGGCGATCACTTGGCAAGCTTGCGAATGGACTTGATACCGAAGACCACGATCATCATGGCAAACGGAACAAGCACAAACGGCAGGAAATCCTTGAGCTGACCACTTACACTAGTCAGCTCAGTCGCGACCGAACCGATCCAACCAATGACATTGGTAAGCAGACCGGAAGCAGTCTCGAACAGAGTAGTAGCATCCATTCTGAGATCAGAAGGATTCACGAAACCGAGGACAAAATACGGACTCATATCATCGCACCCCCCTTCCCCGCATGAATGAAAAGATTATGCTGAAAAAGCGGTCAATGATGATCACCAAGATCAGCACGATCAGAGCGAGCGAAGCCTGATAAATATAAGCCTGTTCCGAAGAAGAAGGATATTCGGTAGACCAGACATGATTAACAAGTTCATAAAGAATATCATACATGTCAGCGATCACCCCCGAAGAACTGATAATAGAAGACATCGATCACAAGGACAATGAAAGCACAGAAGAATAGTTGACCCCAGATGCGATGAAAAGCAGAACCGACCATAGCCAGAAGATCAATGGCATAATAGAAAATATTAACCATGACGATCACCTAACCGAAAATAGATCAGAACAAGCAAACAGATAATAATGATATAATAAGTATTAGTCATTACGAGTTGTCCCCCCTCCGAAGAACTGAGAAAGGAAGAGGCGATAAGTCGTATAAAGACCGGAAACGGATAAGAAGACAGTCATAAGACCGGCTTTATTAAGAAAGAACGTGAACAGATTCAAAGCGAACTGCACACCACGAAGAACTATTGCAAGATAAGGATTCATCAACCCTCACGCCCCAGTATCTTATAGAATATAGCCACCCCGATCATTACAAGAATTATCGCATAAACCTCAGACGGAATAAAAGAAAGATAAGAACCAATCGCATCCTTTGCCCTGCTCAGAAGCCCGAAAAGAGCAAGAAGATCACGAATAAGATGGACTACAAGCCTAATAGGAGCCGTAACAAAGCCGCCAACCTTAAGAAAGAACTGATATATCTTGCGAAGGAACGAGATCACATCAACCACCCCCACGCTTTCCGAAAATCACAAAAGAGATCAGAGCGATCAGAGCAGTGACCTGCATTGAAATAAAAAACGGATTCGGAACGCCATCCAGCTGCTCTTTCAGCCATTCTTCTGTAGAACCTTCATCACCGCTGCGCGACTGCTCGGAAGGAGCAACACCGACCAGATCACGCACGGGCTGATAAATATCCGTATATTCAGCATCGACAAACGAAACGGAGTCAGCCGCCGCGGCAAGTCCATCCATCTGATTGAGACCAGAAGTGATATAATCCATATCAGAATCAAACTGATCAACCAGATCGTCAGCCGAAGAATCAGAAGAAGAGCTGCCAGAAGACTCGGTAGAAGTGTTGTCGGCAATCTCGTCAAGCAGTGAAATAATCTGATCAAGACGAGAAGTAACACCGCTCAGATCAGTACCTGAACCGGAATCTGAACCACCGCCGGAGCTCTCACCGGAACCAGAGCCGGAACCGGCACCCGTGTTACCATCAAACTGCCAATCAGTACTTATAACCGGAGCAACAATGCCTATACAGTAACTATTAGCGTATGTAGTATCTTTGAAACTGCCGCACTTAGCCCAACCCGTGGAAAAAGCGCCGGACGTAGGCGAAGTATACAGGCACGGGAGCACAGTATACTTGTACTCCGCGCCAATGTAGCCATAGAGATTATAGCCAGGTGTATTATCAGCGCCTTGACGCAGCGGATAATGATATCCATCGCTACAGTACCAATAATCCGTGTAAGTGCCGTATAATTGTGTCGTAAAGTCCATATTACTATACTGCACTATTGCCGTGTCAAAATAAGTCAGCGCGGAAACGTCAACCGCAGTTTCAAAAAATAGCGTTATATCCGCAGGGTTTGTCTGCATATCGCTGGCGTAAGGTATTGTATATTGACATACATCACGCCATAGAAAGCTTTGACCGTCTGGAGAATAAGCCGTCTGATATGAGTTAGACCAAGTGCTTGAATAGGTCGCAGTTGTCTGATGATATGTGCCATCTGTGCTGAGATACTCGCACGGAATTGTATTACCGAAGAGAGCGACAGTCTGAGCGCTGGTCAACGTGACCGTAGAAACCGTAGCCGAAGCAGAAATAGGAGTGAACAAAGCAACAGAGCTGACGCCGACTGCAACGGCAGCGAGCACGCTTACAAGCCGAGATGTCACCTTGTCCACTCCCCTTCTGATCACTGAATATTCAGATCCTTACTATGAGGATCCTGAACGAGATCCGTCAGCTCGAGATCAAGCCCGACGGTAGCAGCCACAGAGGCACCGATCTTGAAACCGCGGGACTGAACACGCTTGTAGACCTCCTCGGAGCAAAAGAGCGGCCTCAGCTCCCAGTTGCCATAGCGGTTCTGCCTCAGAAGATCGACGAACCAAAACGGGTTGCCGGTTTTCTTGCTGGTGTTAGTGCCAACACCGAAATAGTAAACAGCCATTGTTATTCCTCCTGCCCTGACGGTTTTGGGCACACCGTAGTTATATCTTCATCCGGTTGATCACCGGGCGAGACCTTTGGATAGTTGTGCTCACTATACCGGCACTCTGAGCACGGCCATTCATCCCAGCTGAAATCAAAAGCCGGGCAGCAATCACATGGATCAAACATGACCTTCAAGTGCCTTGATCAGATCAACGACGACACCATGAGCAGAGGCAAAGTAACGAGCAAGACGACGAAGATACTGCACTTCTGATTCCTTGCGCTGCTGTTTTAAATTCGGATCATCTCCGACCGCCTTCTCTACCATCTGCCGAAGAAAGTAAATGCGCTCATTATCAGAAAAAGACATATCCTCACCCCCTCAGCACCAATAGTAAGAGCGGTCGTGATTCACACGGAGCAGAGCGAGACGGTTTCCCTTCTCATCACAGATCGAGCCGGCGACATTACAAACACCGTCGAAGACTGCATAAAGATGCGGCTGGAAGATGGGAGCCTCAGAGATCATGATCTGAGCACGATTGCAGCCGGCCTTGACCGTCAGACAGTCGCCCAGGTCGATCTTACGATAAGAACATAATCTGATCTTATCTCTATCGAACTCGTCATAGTAACAGAATAACAGTTTCATAATGTTTCCTCCTGCCCTGTCGGTTATGGGCGTACCGATTTTAATTTCCTGCAAGCCCCCCGGAGTTGCACCGGCAAAGATCGGCTTCGTGTACTTCCCGATCACGGGCTCACAGGTGTACACGAATTGAGAAAATATCCTATAAGGCATACCCTAATGAAAAAGTCATACCTTATAAGGGATACCCTCCCAAAATCATTATAACATATCCTATAAGGAATTGTCAAGCCCTAAAAGATATGATAAAATGACGAAAAAAAGGAGGTGTAATTGTGCATAAATACCAAATCAAAGAGGCCAGAGAAAAAGCAGGAAAAAGCCAAATGCAAGCGGCAATCTACATGGACACAACACAAGTACAAATATCAAAATGGGAAAATCAGAAGCAAGACATAACACTACAAAAAGCAATAAAACTAGCACTATACTATAATGTATCACTGGACTACCTTGCCGGACTAACGAAAAAATAAAAAGGTGACGCGCTGGAAAGTAACCCGAAGAAAAGAAAGGTTACTAACCAGCACGTCACCTTTTTACCGGCATATCCTGCGCATCATGCCAAAATCGAGTTTAGCACTGACCATGCAGCGCGTAACCGGCTCGCGAGCTGAGACCACATAAAGACCGCACAGCTTATCCCGCTTGAAAGAGATTTCTGTATAGCCTCGATGCTTCATCCGTTTTCTTAATGCCATCACTTCTACTGGCTGACTCATTCCTTATTCCTCCCTTTGATGTGTTCCAGCCGGCTACGATCGAGCGCCGATCAGAGCCGAGCCGGCTGGAACGGACAGCGGGGCAGCTGCTCCCCGCTCAGCTCGTGCGCACCGTGCGCGTCATTCTCCCAGCCGCGCCCCAAGGTTCTCAAATCATGCCGGATTGACGTTTCACACCCGCGTCCAAAGTCCCTGTGCCGGCATGCTGACGCGTGGACAGGCGCATTTGCGCTACGCGCGCTCCAGTAAACTTAACTGTAAAATCAAGCTGACCTATACCCGGAAAGGAAATGCGCCTGTCCACTTTGTCTGTGGCACCGTGCCGCGGCCTCCCGGCGGGCTCGCTCAGGCCGCGAGGGGCCAATTAGGCTAACTGCAACCCAAGGTTAACCCGTTGATCCGCGGCATATCGTGTAAAATAGTACACGCCAAAAGGCTCGGCGCAATCCGGGATCAGTCCCCGCCCGTTGTTGTATCGTTTGTGTGCGACCGAGCTGCGGTCGGGTCCATATTTGGCGCAATTCAAACAAAGAAAACCGGGGGGACTTGCTCAGACAGTCATCCCCGGAGCTATATTAAAACTGATTAAGATTCCGGATTATGCTCATCCGTTTTTTGCTTTCTGACGGTTTTCTCAGCTTTCTCCGGGAACAGCGCCTCTTTGCTCTGCCGTGCCAGCAGCGCGATCGCATGCTTGATCAGCGCCTGTCTTTCCGGGTCGAGCTTGCGGATGGCTTTGATGATCTTGCCAGCTGCCTTGAGCTTGTGCTGGTTGATCTGATAGAACGTCTCACTGTCCGAAGCGCTGATCACTTCAAAGATCGCTTCGGTCAGCAGCTCACGGCTCTTGTCGTCCAGACCCGCCAGCCAGCCGGTCATGGTCTGATTGATGAATACGCCGAGCCGTGACAGCTCATCGGCGTAGACAAAGTCGTTTCCCATGACCTCCCATGCATAAGCCAGATGCTGCCCGACTGCAACTGCTTTGCTTGTTACGATCCGGTGCACGGTGTTGCTGGTCAGCAGCTGACCGACCAGCGACGACTGCGGAATCAGACTGATAATTTTCGGCTGCACGGCTTTGTAGCGTTCCGATTCTGCGAATTCATCGCGGAAACCCGGTCCGTCAAAATTGTATATCCTAGTGATCCGGTCGGGATTATCGATGCAGACCGCGGCATAGACGGCAAAATTCCCGCCCTTGGAATGTCCGCCCGTCCATATTTCTCCGTCACTGAAACCGACGCATTTGCGAAGATATTCAAGTGCATACTTCTGCCCGGGCGTCTCGCTGAGATAGCTGAAGCTGAAATCCTCCTTCCAGCCGGCAATGCTGCCGTCGGTCCCGCGAAAGGTCACATACCGGATGCCGTCCGGCAGCGTGCAGGTCATGGCGGCAAACTGTACACCCTCTGTCGGACCGGTTCGGCTGACGTAACCGCTCAAGCGAATTTCGCCAAATCGCTCAGACTGTCCGAGCTTTTGCAGCAGAACCTGATCCTGCTCATAGCAGAAGCTGCGCTGGCTTTGGTCGACCAGCTCCGGCTCGTAGGCGTCTGCTGCCTCCGCGAGTGTCACAGATCGGTCGAGCTGTCCGGGAACGATGCCGTCGAGCAGAATATACCCGAGCTGAGCAAGAATCAGCGCGTCGACTGTGCAGAACGGGCTGGCGGCAAAGGACAGATCGCCGCGCCAGTCCAGATAATCTATGATATTTGCCATAATGCCCTCCGAACGCTTTTGTCATTATTGTACTCTCTTTGACGGAAAATGTCAATATCAAGCCCGGATACTTGCATTCTCCGGCGGAAAGTATTATAATAATGATAGGGGAGCACTCCCCTGCCGATATTCTTTGTTAGGATGTGGTTCTGTGCAGATCAGCGACTCTGTACAATGGATCTTCTCGCCGCAGCTCCGGTGGGGCTGCTTCCGCAACCGTCCCTACCGGGCAATGATTCAGCTTGCCGAGCCCGGACGCATCTACAATGTTCCCGGGCAGCCCGGCGTGGTCTATAATACGCTCGAGGATTCCTATGCGCAGGTGTCACCGGGAGGCTATATCATCACCGGTCTGCTGGGAGAGATGTGGCCGATCGGTCCGGAATCGCTCGGCAAATACGACATTCTGCCTGAACAGATTCAGGCAGAGCCGCAGCCAGTGATGACCCGTCCGCTGCCCGATCTCTATGCCGGGATTCTGATTCCGAAGGAAACCGCTTTCGATGTGACCGCCCATTACGGCGAAAAAACGACTGTACTGCACGGAAACCGCCCCGGAATTGCGCACGGCTGCGGTGATTGGGTGCTCGTCACAACAGAGGAGGTCAACGGCACCGTGCGCCCGCGGTTCGCCGGAAACGGACGTATTATCAACGGAATTCTGTTCCCGAAAATCTACCGACCGGTTGTGATGCAGATCATGAAAAAAACAAAATAGCGGCATATTTTGCGTTTTCTCTTGCAATTTGACTCAATATGTGGTATAATACACTCGGAAACCGATGCTGATCGAACGGAGCATCAGCAGCTGATGTTCGCACAGAAAGGATGACTGTAAGGCAATGAGCATGGACTTTGCACCGGAATGGGAGGGCTTTCAGCCCGGGAGATGGAGCAACACGAGAACCTCTGTCAATGTCCGCGACTTTATCCAGCTGAACTATACGCCCTATGACGGTGACGATAGCTTTCTGGAGGGTCCGACCGAGGCAACGAAGGCGCTCTGGGCACAGGTCATGGAGCTGTCCCGTCAGGAGCGCGAGGCGGGCGGCGTGCTGGATATGGACACGAAGATCATCTCGACGATCACCTCGCACGGTCCGGGCTATCTGAACAAGGACCTCGAAAAGATCGTCGGCTTGCAGACCGACAAGCCCTTCAAGCGCGCACTGCAGCCGTTCGGCGGCATCCGCATGGCGCAACAGGCGTGTAAGGAATACGGCTACGAGGTCGACCCCTCTGTTGTGGAAATCTTCACGAAATACCGCAAGACCCACAATCAGGGCGTCTTCGATGCCTACACGCCGGAAATGCGCCTTGCCCGGAAATCTGCGATCCTCACGGGTCTGCCCGATGCCTACGGACGCGGCAGAATCATCGGCGACTACCGCCGTGTCGCACTCTACGGCATCGACATGCTGATCGCGGACAAGGAGCATCAGAAGGCAACGCATTTTGTGCGCATGACCTCGAAGAACATTATGCTGCGCGAGGAGCTGTCCGAGCAGATTCGTGCGCTGCAGGAGCTCAGGGAGCTCGGCAGAATTTACGGCTTTGACATTTCGCGACCGGCGAAGAATGCGCGCGAGGCGGTGCAGTGGCTGTATTTCGGGTATCTCGCCGCGGTCAAGGAGCAGAACGGTGCGGCGATGTCGCTCGGGCGCACCTCGACCTTCCTCGATATCTATATCCAGCGCGACCTCGACCGCGGGCTCATCACCGAATCGGAGGCGCAGGAGCTGATCGACCACTTCATCATGAAGCTGCGCATGGTCAAATTTGCCCGCACACCGGAATACAATGCGCTGTTCTCCGGCGACCCGACATGGGTCACGGAGTCGATCGGCGGCGTTTCCGTGGACGGCAAGCACATGGTCACCAAGAATTCCTTCCGCTATCTCAACACGCTGAACAATCTCGGCACCGCGCCCGAGCCGAATATGACCGTGCTTTGGTCGGTCAGTCTGCCGCAGAATTTCAAGCGGTTCTGTGCGGCAATGTCGATCAAAACCTCGTCGATCCAGTACGAAAACGACGACCTGATGCGCGTGATCCACGGCGACGACTACGCGATCGCGTGCTGTGTGTCGTCGATGGTCGTCGGCAAGGAGATGCAGTTCTTCGGTGCGCGCGCCAATCTCGCAAAGTGTCTACTCTATGCGATCAACGGCGGCGTGGACGAGGTCATGAAGGTGCAGGTCGGACCGAAATACCGCCCGGTCGCCGGCGATTACCTCGACTATGACGACGTGATGGACAAATACAGCGAAATGATGGAATGGCTCGCGGAGCTCTATGTCAACACGCTGAACATCATTCATTTCATGCACGACAAATACAGCTATGAAAAGCTGCAGATGGCACTGCACGACCGCGATGTCAAGCGCTATTTCGCGACCGGTATCGCCGGGCTCTCGGTCGTTGCCGATTCGCTCAGCGCGATCAAATATGCGAAGGTCAGATGCATTCGCGACGAAAACGGCATTGTGGTCGATTACGAGGTCGAGGGCGATTTCCCGAAATACGGCAACGACGACGACCGCGTCGACCAGATCGCCGTCGAGATCGTGCGCATGTTCATGGACAAGATTCGCAAGCACCACACCTACCGCGGCAGCATCCCGACGATGAGCATTCTGACGATCACCTCGAATGTGGTCTACGGCAAAAAGACCGGCAATACGCCGGACGGACGCAAGCACGGCGTGCCGCTCGCACCGGGCGCAAACCCGATGCACGGGCGCGATACGCACGGTGCCGTCGCGTCGCTGTCGTCAGTCTCGAAGCTGCCCTTCCGCCATGCGCAGGACGGCATTTCCAACACCTTCTCGATCATTCCGGATGCGTTGGGCAAGTCGACGGTGTTCAGCGGCGAGCTCGACCTCGACGCACTCGCAGAGGAGGCACCCGATGATACCGAATGACCCGGCACTCGAACCTGATGATCTGGCGGCGCTGATTGACAGCCTGATCGCGTCCGGCACACAGCATATCAATCTGGAGGTCGGCGCGGAGACCCGCGTGCAGACGGTCAGCAGCACCGATTGCTGCAAGCCCGGCGCGTGCGCACAGCCGACGCCGCAGGCAACGGATGAGGACCTATTGTAAGGAGGAGATTTCAATGGCAACCCAGCAGCAAATTGACAATCTGGTCGGTCTGCTCGACGGCTATGTCGAAAAGGGCGGGCACCACCTCAATGTAAACGTGTTCACGCGCGAGACGCTGCTTGACGCGCAGGCACATCCCGAGCGCTACCCGCAGCTGACGGTGCGCGTCTCCGGCTATGCGGTCAACTTCATCAAGCTGACCAAGGAACAGCAGGACGACGTCATTTCCCGCACGTTCCACGACAGAATCTGAATCTGAACAGCCCGTCGCAGAGGCGGGCTGCTTTCTTCAGGAGGTACATGATGAACGGCAGAATCCATTCCGTCGAGAGCTTCGGAACGGTCGACGGTCCGGGCATCCGGTTCGTGATCTTCCTGCAGGGCTGCCCGATGCGCTGTCTCTATTGCCACAATCCCGACACATGGGATGTGCGCGGCGGGCAGGAAATGTCCGCAGATACGCTGATTTCGCAGTTTCTGCGCAACCGTGCCTTCTATAAGGGCGGCGGCATCACCGCGACCGGCGGCGAACCGATGCGGCAGCTCCGCTTTCTGACAGAGCTGTTCGCGCTGGCAAAATCGCAGGGGATTCACACCTGTCTGGATACCTCCGGTATCTGCTTTGACCCGGAAAACACCGCGGAGACCGATGCGCTGCTTGCCGTGACCGATCTGGTCATGCTCGACATCAAGCACATCGACGACGACCGCCACCGCGCGCTGACCGGGCATTCCAACCGGCGCATCCTCGCCTTCGCGCAATACTTGAGCGACAAGGGCATTCCGGTCTGGATCAGGCATGTGATCGTGCCCGGCTGGACCGATGATGCGGACGAGCAGCGCCGGCTCGGGTATTTCATCGGGGGACTGCGCACCCTCAAGGCGCTCGACGTTCTCCCCTACCACACGCTCGGGCGTTCCAAATATGACGCGCTCGCACTCCCCTATCCCCTGCCCGATGCAGAACCCGTCAGCGCGGAGCAGGCAGAGCAGGCAAAGCGTGAAATTCTGCGCGGCGTGCGTCAGCGGCTCCGCGAATCTAAACAATGACCCGAAGCCGCACGGCTTCGGGTCATCCGTTTAATGGGACTGCATCATCTGGGTCTGATAGGCATTGTCGGGCTTGGCATCAAAGCCCTGTGGCAGATACGGCGCGGGGATATAATCCCAATAGTCGATATCATAGCAATAATTGCAGAAGATCATCTCCACATAGGTGATGCAGTGCTCCCGATCCGGTGTGCGGATCGCGTAGACAAAGCCCTGATAGGCATCCGCATTCATCGCAAGCGGGTTTTCGGCATCGGAAAAGCCGGTCACGCCGTAATAGCCGGTGTATTCCGAGACGCCGAGCGCAGACAGCCGCGCACATTCCGCCGCATAGGCATCCGCATCGTACTGCACGGTCAGATAGCTCAGAAACTGCTTATCCCACGGGTCATAATAGACCATTTTGTAATCCTGCACGTCGAGCCCGCTGATCTCCGCCGGGAAGATGCGCTCATCCATGCCCCATTTGTCCCGGTATTCCTTCTTCGCACTGTCGCCCATATACTGCGCGTAGTGGGCGGGGTCTTCGTCGGTTTCGACCTTGCTGAGCAGCCCGCCGAGTGACAGAAAGCTCAGCAGCGCGCCCATCGCAAGCAGACGCACCACGACAAATCCGCAGATCGCCAGTGCCGTGAGCCCTGCGACCTTCCAGCCGAATTTCCGCTTCTTTTTCTTTTCGTATTTTGCAAATTCCTGTGCGCTGTCCATCCGGAATTGGATATCGGGCTCCTGCGCGGTCATTGCCTGCAGAGCCGAACGGCAGCTGTCGCACCCGCCGAGATGCTCCCCGATCAGTGCGCGGGTCTCCGCACTGACCATATCTTCCGCATACAGCGGCAGCAGATCGCTCACAACTGAGCAAGGCAGCTTCATACTGTTTCCTCCTTCATTTGCTCCTGAATCATGGCTTTGGCGCGGTGAAAGGTCACGCACGCCCAGTGCTCGGTTTTCTCAAACAGCGCACCGATCTCCCTGAACGACAGCTCTCCGAAGATGCGCAGCGAAAAGACCTCCTTATAGGGCTCGCGCAGTCGGTGCAGCACCTGATGAATCCGAAAGGCGAGCGCTTTGTCGGCGATGAGGTCTGAGAGGTCGGGTCCGGGCGCCGACTGCTCCTCGGGCGGCTCCTCGCCGGTCATGTGCTTCTCCCTGCGGCAGTGTGTGTAGTAGAGATTCCGCGCGATGGAGCAGAGCCAGACGCGGAGCTCGGATTCGCCGCGATATTGCCCGATCTTGCGCAGTGCTTGGAAAAAGGTCTCCTGTGTGAGCTCCTCGGCAAGGCTCTCATTTGCGGTCAGACCGCGCAGAAACCGGTACACATCGTCAAAATACGCCCGGTAGATCGCTTCGTAGTCGTCCATTCGTTCGCCTCCTTTCATTTATCAGACGCAGCAGAAGGAGATATATCACAGTTTTTTGCAAATGTTTTCAGAGACCCATAATTCTGTGTCTCCAAGAAGCCTTCAGAAAACTGTCCCTCCGGTTGCTCAGTGCCGGAGGGACAGTTCTGTTCAGAATCGGTTGCGGTAATCGTTATAGGTGAAGGTGCGCAGGACCTTACAGTTTCCGTCCATTTCGCGCACGGCAACTGCGGGCATCGGCATACCGGTATACATCCGCGCTTTTGTCAGTGTGTTGATCGCCATGTCGCGGAACACCAGCCGCTCACCGATCTCCAGCGGGTGATCGAAGGAATATTCGCCGAAGATATCCTCCGGCAGACAGCTTCTGCCGCCGAGCCGATAGCTGAACGGCAGCACAGAGGGCTTGTCCGCACCGATCAGCGGCGGGCTGTACTGCAGCTCGGTGATGTCGGAGGCGTGGCAGACCGCAGAGGCATCGAGGATGGCGGTCTCGGCGCCGTTTTTCACGATATCGAGCACTGATGTGACGAAGAATCCCGCCTCCCAGACGATCGCCTCGCCGGGCTCGAGATACACGGTCAGACCGTAATCCTGCTGGAGCCGCCGGATGCACTGCTCAAGGCGGTCGAGGTCATAGCCCTCGCGGGTGATCGCGTGCCCGCCGCCGAGATTGATCCACTCCATCTCCGGGAGCAGCTGCCCGAATTTCGCAACGATTGCGTCGATCAGGTCGCTGAGGGAGTCTGCATTCTGCTCATAAAGCGCGTGTACATGCAGCCCGTTGATCAGCCGCTTCATGTGCATCGGGAACTGAGAAGCCACCGTGCCGAGCCGGGAATGCGGCGCGCAGGGGTCAAATTCGGAGAACTGCTGCGAGAGGAATTCCGGGTTGACGCGCAGCCCGACCGAAACGCCGTTCGCCTTTGCCTGCATGCCGTATTTTTGCAGCTGTGTCGGCGAATTGAACGTGATGTGGTCACAGATATTCATGAGATCGTTGATCTCATCGGGAAGATAAGCCGTCTCAAAGACATGGTGCTCGCCGTGGAAGAAGGTGTGGGACAGCTGGGCTTCATAGGCGGAGCAGGATGCAGTGCCGTCGAGAAAGCGTGACATCATAGAGTAGAACGGGTAGGACGAAAATGCTTTCTGTGCATACAGAATTTTGCAGCCGGTACGCTTGCGGAGCTGGTCAAGCAGCGTGAGATTGCGTTTGAGTTTCGCCTGATCGATCAGATAGCAAGGTGTCGGGAGCGCGGATTCCAGCATGTTTGACACTTCCTTTGCGGTGTTTTGTGCTGCCGCGGCACAAATGCGGCAATACCTCTTTACAGTATACCACAAACTGCCCTTTTTTTCAAGTGCCATGCACGATTTTTTCTGTAAAACTGACAGATTTCTGCATTATTGATAATGTGTAACGACCCACGCAAAGTCCGCAGCGATGATGAGCACAAGCGCGGACGACACCGCGAGCAGTATTCTCTTCCGCACATGCTTCTGCAAATACAGCACAAGCGGCAGCACGCCCTTCACAAAGAGCAGTGCCAGCAACCCGAAGATCAGGCTGCTGACCAGCGAAATGCGGTCGTCCACAGAGAGCCACCAGCCCGCATAGCTCCAGTAGGTCCTGTGAAACAGCAGCTCGAGCAGATAGGAGCAGGCGTATTCAAAAACACTCGCGGTCACAACGCTGAGCAGATAGAACAGCCAGCCCTGCTTCACGCGCCGCAGGAGCAGATACAGCCCCCAAGCCCCGAAGCCGTAGATCGGGCAGATCGGCAGATGCAGCATGCCGCGGTTGTAGACATAGCCGTAGAACACATAGACGCAGATCTCCTCGTAGACCCAGCCGCCGAAGGCTGCAAGCACAAAGCCGAGCACCGCCGTGATAAAGAGCTGCTTCTTATCGTGCTGTATCATCGTTGACACCTCTTTCACCCCGACTCCCCTGCCGATACCCGTAAGATATCCGATTTGGGCTTGACAAAGCCGGAGAAATATGCTATAATGATGCTGTTGCAAATACAACTGTCCGTCACAGACGGAACGCTTACCGTTGGGAGGGCTTTCCCGCATGTCTGACCGGAAGAAAAACTGGGTCGTCGTGGATGCCTCCGTTCTGCCGGAGGTCATCCTGAAAACACTGACCGTCAAGCGCATGCTGGCAAACCGTGAGGAGCGCAGCTCGGCAGCGGCTTGCCGAAAGGTCGGGATCTCGCGCAGCGCCTTTTACAAATACCGTGACTCGGTCTTTGTCTATGAGGAGCAGATGCGCGACCGTATTTTCACGGTATTTCTGCGGCTGAACGATATCGCCGGTGTGCTCTCGGGCGTGCTCTCGTCACTCTCGGGTGCACATGCCAATGTGCTGACGCTGAATCAGAGCATTCCCGTGGACGGTGCCGCCGTCGTGACGGTCTCCTTCCGGCTGGAGGAGAACGCGGATATTTCTGCGCTGGTGCAGGCACTTTCCGAGCGGAACGGCGTCATTGAGGTGCGCCTGCTCTCGGGCTCCTGAGCACAAAAAATATACAGAAAGGGTGCTCCGCTTTCGGGGCAGAAGAAACATGAAGAAATTAGCAGTTTTGGGCTATGGCACGGTCGGCTCGGGTGTTGTCGAGCTGCTGTACAGAAATCACCGGAAGATCGCAGACAAGGCAGGCGACGACATTCAGCTCGCCTATATTCTCGATCTGCGCGATTTCCCGGATTCACCCTACGCCGACAAATTTGTCAAGAAGATCGATGCGATCCTCGCAGACGATGAGGTCACGGTCGTTGCGGAGTGCATGGGCGGCACGGAGCCGGCATTTACATTCCTGATGCAGTGCCTCGAGCGCGGAAAGAGCGTTGTGACCTCCAACAAGGAGCTCATCGCGAATAAGGGCGCAGAGCTGCTGGCTGCCGCAAAGGCACATGCCTGCAACTGCTTCTTTGAGGCGAGCGTCGGCGGCGCAATCCCGATCATCCGCCCGCTGCACCGCTGTCTTGCCGCAAATGAGATCAGCGCGATCTACGGCATTCTGAACGGCACGACAAACTTCATTCTCAATCAGATGCTTGCCGAGCACATGAGCTTTGCCGATGCGCTGGCACTCGCACAGCAGCTCGGCTACGCAGAGCGCGACCCCTCCGCAGACGTCGACGGGCACGATGCCTGCCGCAAGATCTGCATTCTCGCGTCGCTGGCATTCGGCAAGCATGTGTACCCGGAGAGCGTTCACACCGAGGGCATTCGCAGCATTTCGCTCGAGGACGCCTATGCGGCAGATCAGCTCGACGGCGCGGTCAAGCTGATCGCATTTGTCGAGAAGCTGGAAAACGGCAAGATTCTGCCCGCGGTCATGCCGATGTTTGTGCCGCATGAAAACATGATCTCGCGCGTGGACGGCGTGTTCAACTGCGTCGAGGTCTGCGGCGATGCGATCGACAAGGCGTATTTCTGTGGCAGAGGTGCCGGCAAGCTGCCGACTGCAAGCGCAGTCATGGGAGATGTGATAGAGGCGGTCAAACACCACAAGACGGTGTTCTCGCAGTTCTGGGTCGATGCGGGCACACAGGATTTCGTCGCCGGGCTCGATGCACTGAAATGCGGCATATTTGTTCGCTTTGCAGAGCAGTATGACCGGTTCCTCATCCAGCGCAGCGCCGAGAACTGGCTCCGCGCGAACGGTGAGACTGGCTGGGTTGTTCCCGCGACGGACAATGCCTTCAAGATCGACTTCCTGAGCCTGACCAAGGCAGAGCGCGATTCGCTGATCGCAGCGCTGGAAAAGGACGGTCTGAAGCCCGCGGTCGTGCTGCCGGTGCTCTCCGACCCCTGCGCCGAATGATAAAAAAGCTGCTGCATGAGCGTTCATGCGGCAGCTTTTGTGTTTACCACCAGAACCAGAACGGATCGCTGTCCGGTTCGGTGTATGTGCGCGTCGCCGGCGCTGCGGTTGTGGCAGGCGCGGTCGTTGTTGTCGTAGTGGTCGTCGTGGCCGTTGTTGTGACCGGCGCCTCCGTTGTGATCGGCGTCAGGACCGGCACATCAAAGCGGATCGTGTAATCCTGCGCCGCCTTGGAGTTGATCAGGCAGGCGGTGATCAGCTTCTGTGCCTGCTCGAGCGTCTGCTCGTTGAAATTGTACTTTGCCATGACCTTGCTGAAAATCTTGTCCTTCATGCCGCGAATCATTGCGGTGTAATCCGACAGCGTCGAGGAGCGGAAAATCGAGCTCTTGACATCGTAATACTGGATCGACTGCTCGTCCAGCTCATGCGAGATCAGCTCGGGCTCAGGCAGCAGAACGGTGATCTGACGGTAGTCCGGGTCGATATTGTAGATGATCGCGTCCATGTCGATGCCGATGCTGATTTTGCCCTCATAGGTCAGAATGACGGATTCGGTCGTGAACGGCACGCGCCAGCCGAATGCCTCGCTGTGCGTCTCATAGCTGTCCGAATCGCTGTAGTAGTAGGTCATGTAGAACAGGTCCTCCGCCGGGCGCAGCGCGACCCGCAGCGAATCGACGGTCGGGGGCGGCGGGGCTGTTGTCGTTGTCGTTGTGGTGGTCGTGGTCTCGGTGGCGGTCGTGGTGCCCTCCGTTGTTTCCGTGATCTCTGCCAGAACGGTTTCAAGGCTGTCAAGCGCAGAGCTGTCGCCGTTCCCCGCAGATGCCGGCGGGATGGCAGCCTTCAGCAGCAGGGTCCCGCCGACCGCGGCTCCGACGATCAGGCTCGATGCCGAATACAGCGCGATGCGGATGAGATCCTTTTTTTGTTCCTTCTGCATGGCAATTCCTTTCTCCAAAAAGCAGAATACGGATATCCTTTCTCCGATTTCCCACAGTATACCATATTTTCAATTCCGGGTCAAGCCTTTTCGGCAGATTGTTATTCCCTCGGAATCATTTTGTAGCATCAATTACAAAACGATAACAAAAAGACCGATGCGTGATGCATCGGTCTTTTGTGGTGACCCGTACGGGAATCGAACCCATGATTACGCCGTGAAAGGGCGTCGTCTTAGCCGCTTGACCAACGGGCCGAAAAATGGCTGCGGCAGGACTTGAACCAGCGACCGACCGGGTATGAACCGGTTGCTCTAGCCAACTGAGCTACGCAGCCATATCGTGCTGCACAGATTTCCTCTATGCGACTTATATATTATATCGCAGACCGCATCAAAAGTCAAGTCATTTGCGAAATTCCGTGATTTTGCACAATTGGAGGGTGTTCTGCTCGCTGTCATTTTGCGGATTGAACAGTATTCAGAACGGCTCTTTCGCTCAAAATCGCTCCTGCTCACCGGTTTGCGCAGAAGAATGAAAAAACTGCGCAGAAAGGTTGCTTTTTTCTTCAGAATATGATAAAATAGTAATGTTATGGCAGGAATCCCCTGCCCCAATGCAAATCAGAAAGAGGGCTTTTTCATGAAGGTTTCACAGATGCTCGGCGCACGCTTCAAGGATACTCCGAAGGACTGCGTCATTGAGAGCCATGCGCTGATGATGCGCGGCGGCTATATGAAATACATGGCGAACGGCATTTTCTCGCTTTATGCTCCGGCAAAGCGCATCATGCGCAAGATCGAGCAGATCATCCGCGAGGAGATGGACGCGATCGACGGGCAGGAGGTCATGTTCCCGGTCGCGATGCCGGCGTCGCTCTGGGAGGAATCCGGGCGCTATACCAGCATCGGCAGCGAAATGGCGCGCTGGACGGACCGTTCCGGCAACGCAATGGTGCTCGGCATGACG
>JAEEGL016558532.1_pt1 | contig 19621 bp, 19 predicted proteins | sample 9134231 | NCBI WGS metagenome assembly JAEEGL01 (sample SAMN16246548, study PRJNA631951) | gut metagenome | biome: gut microbiome; feature: rumen; material: fiber-attached | host: Bos | place: Iran: Karaj | collected 2018-10 | reverse complement strand
CAATCTTTATCAATCCAGGCTCCGTAGGGCAGCCTCGTAACCACAACCCTTACGCCCAGTACGGCATATTGGATGTTGAGAGTGGCAATTACGAACATCGTTGCGTGTGGTATGATGTGAAAGAAGAGCAGAAACTGTACAGTGATAGTGTAGATAAGTTTTATAAAGACAGATTAACATTAGGTATATGAAAAGTCTATATGTTTTAAGTGGCGCTTCCGGAATGACTGGTAGCGAGCTTGTGAGACAAATATTAGAGGTGGAGAAGGATAGCCGTATTATTGGCTTTGATAACTTCTTTGCAAGTTCAATAGATACTGTAAAAGAGTATCTTGATAACCCTGGATTCGTATTCTATGAATACGACATCAACAACGCTGATCACATGAAGGTTATCGAGGATCAGGTTCTGTATGAGAAGGGTGCCTACGACCGGACGGTATATATCAATTGTGCTGCTGTGGTACATACTGAACACTTCTACGAGGTGGAGCATACTTGGGAAACCAATGTGATTTCCATGAAGTCGTTCTTGGAACAGGCTATTCGTGTTAAGGCTGACACCTACATTAACTGCTCAACCAGTGAGGTGTATTCTATGCAGTCATGGAACGAGAATGGGGGCGTTCGCGAGAGTGACTACCTGATGATGTCAACTGCAGAACATAGCCAGCGCACCAGCTATGCCTGCGGCAAACTGATGACAGAGTTTTTTATGAAGGATGCTGTGGATAAAGGTAAGATTAAAGGTTGCTCCATACGTTTTGCCAATGTGTATAGCAAACACGAGCGTTTTGCCAAGCATATTATTCCGCATATCATCAATGAATTGCTCGAGAAGGGTTCTGTTACCCTGTTGGAGAATTCCAAGAAGAACCGCCGTGCTTTCCTGCACAATATTGACAGCTGCCGTTCGGTAATGGCTTTGATCAATTCTAATAAGGCACTTGATGGAACTGTCTATAATGTGGCCACCGACGAGGAAATCACCATCATTGACCTTACCTACAAGATTGCAGAGAAGATGGGACTTCCCAAGCCTGAGATCATTTTCAACGGTTATCGCAGCTCTGATCCTGAGCGTAGAATTCTGAATACTGAAAAGATTCATTCCCGTACTGATTGGACTCCTATCATTACACTTGATATGGGGTTGGATATGTGCGTTGCATCAATTGAAAAGTAATGAAGAGTCTCATTATCACAGTGGCTGGTATGTCCAGCCGCTTCAATAAAGATACGAAAGAGGATGTGTTGAAGTGCCTTTACTATGAGGACACTCCTGCCAACTCTCTGATTAGTCTCCAAGTTCATAAAGCTTTTGACTTAGTGGACGAGATTGTTGTTGTGGGAGGTTATAAGTATGAAGACTTGGAAAAGTTCATCCGAAATGAGATGGAGGATGTCAACCGGAAGATGAAACTGGTTTATAATGACCATTATCATGACTATGGCTCTGGTTATAGTCTTCTGAAAGGCATCGAGGTTGTTTCAGAGAAAGCGGATGAAATAACGTTCATAGAGGGAGATTTGTTCTTCGATACAGAGAGTGTGGAGAAGATTATCACGTCAAAAAAGGATGTCATTTCTGTGAATAATGAGCCTATCCTTTCCAATAAGGCTGTTGCACTCTATTTTGATGCAAATTATTACCCCCATTACATCTACGATACAAGCCATTCTTGCTTGGAGATACATGAACCTTTCACGGCTATTTATAATTCTGGCCAGATGTGGAAGTTTATGAATCCGAGAAGGGTTAGGGAGATTTGCCAGTTCTTAACTCCAGAAGAGGAACAGGGAACTAATTTGGAGATTATCCAAAAGTATTTTGGTACATATAATAGTTCACAATTAGATGTTATTAGAATTAACTTTTGGTACAATTGTAATACGGTTGCTGATTATAGGGAAGCTTTTAAAGCGATAAACAAATGAAAACATTAAATGAAAAACTTAATCTTCTGAAAAAGAAGGTTGATAGTAATGAGATTATTACCATTGCTATCTTTGGGTTAGGAAGTGTAGGGTGCTTCTTGTTAGATTATCTTGTGTCTTTGGGTGACCCTAAGCTTAAGTTAGTTGTTGTTGGACGTAATGCTGAGAAGATGCAGCAGGATGTGAATATCATACGTACTGCTGCAACTATTCGCAGACAGATGCGAAGTGAGATTGTGGTTGAAGGAGGTTGTGACTTCAAAGACGTTGCTTCTATTGAGGCCGCTTTGAGAAAGATACAGCCTGACTTTATTGTGAATAGCAGCCGTCTTTATGCAGGTCTGAAGTATGGAACCATCTCTTGGTCTAACCTTCGTGCATACGGTATTTGGAGCCCTATGTCTGTACTCCTTGGAAAGAACATCATGGAGGCCTATGGTAAGGCAGACTGCAATGCTATTAGTATCAATACATCCTATTCTGATGCCGTAATACCTTGGCTGAAGAGTGCCGGTATGCCTTACTTTGATTTTGGTAGTGGCAATCTGAACCACCTGATTCCTCGTATGAAGTTCTTTGTGGCTGAGAAATTTGGCATTGACAATCTTAATGATATTGACATTACCCTTGTGGCTAGCCACTTCCATGATGTGGTAATCAGCAAAGAAGGTCATACTGAGGGAGTGAAGCTCCTACTGAGTATCAAGTATGAGGGTAAGGAACTCGACATCAACCACGATGAGGTCTATAAAGCCTGTGGTATACTGATGCCTACCGACCAGAAGCGAAATATGATGAATGCCTCTAGCAACTTTGACATTATCTATAGTATTTTGTCAGCAATCCGTGAGAAAAAGGCCATTAAGATTCATACTCCTGGCGTTGAAGGCCATATTGGTGGTTATCCATACATCATTGATGGCACTTCTGAAGAAGTGAAGGGTTGTTTTACTCCTAATTATTCACTTGAAGAAATGGAGCAGATAAATAGAAACTCCATTTATTGTGATGGCATTGAAAATGTTGAGGATGGTTGCTTGGTTTATACTGATGAGCTAATTGAAAAGGTTTACAATAAATTTAATGTTATAATCCCAAAATCTATTCATCTTTCTCAAGCTGAAGAGATTGCAAACTTTTTGATTGATCATATTATTAAACCTAACATTTGAAACATATGAAAACAGCATTAATAACAGGAGTGACTGGGCAAGATGGGTCTTACCTATCAGAATTTCTGTTGGAAAAAGGATATGATGTGCATGGCATGATTCGTCGTTCATCAATAGACTATCGTGAGCGTATTGCTCATCTTGAAGGGCATCCTCATTTCCATTTGCACTATGGGCATATGGGGGATTCCATGAGTATTATGCAGATTATTAGTAAGGTTCGCCCAGATGAAATATATAATCTAGCTGCACAGAGTCATGTGCAGGTGAGTTTTGATTCTCCCGAATTCACCGCAGATGTTGATGCTACTGGCGTGTTACGTATCTTGGAAGCTGTGCGTATGTGCGGACTAGCGGAAACTTGCCGTATCTATCAGGCCAGTACCTCAGAACTATATGGTAAGGTCGAGGAGGTGCCTCAGAATGAAAATACGCCGTTCCATCCGTACAGTCCGTATGCTGTGGCTAAGCTTTATGGATTCTGGATTGTGAAGGAGTATCGTGATGCGTACAACATGTTCTGCTGCTCGGGTATTCTCTTCAACCATGAGAGTGAACGGCGTGGGGAGACTTTTGTGACGCGTAAGATTACCCTTGCAGCAGCTCGTATAGCACAGGGTAAACAGGATAAATTATATTTGGGAAATCTGTCATCACTTCGAGATTGGGGCTATGCTAAAGATTATGTAGAGTGTATGTGGCTTATCTTACAACAGAACAACCCAGAAGACTTTGTGATAGCTACAGGTGTGCAACACAGCGTGCGTGAGTTTTGCTACTTAGCCTTTAAACAAGCAGGAATAGAGTTGGAGTTTCAAGGTGAAGGCATAAATGAAAAGGGTATTTGCAAAGCTACTCTAAACTCTCAACTTGCAGCATTAAACCTTGAAGGTAAAGTTCTCGTAGAGGTGAGCCCTGATTTCTATCGCCCTACCGATGTTGTAAACTTGTGGGGTGACCCTACGAAGGCTAAGGCCAAGCTCGGCTGGGATCCAGCGAAGACTAGTTTTGAGCAGCTTGTGAAAATTATGGTAGATTCTGACATGGCCAAAGTCGCTGTTGAAAAAGAGTCTGAACGCATCCGTATGAATCTGGCAGAATATCTAGAAAAAGGAATTGTAAAGTGAATAAGAACAGCAAAATATTTGTAGCTGGTCACCATGGATTGGTGGGATCAGCTATATGGAATAACCTAATGCAACGTGGATATACCAACTTGGTAGGCCGTACGCATAGGGAGTTGGATTTAACGGATCAATTGGCAGTAAGGCGTTTCTTCGATGAGGAGCGACCGGATGCTGTGGTGCTGGCAGCTGCCCATGTAGGTGGCATCATGGCCAATTCGCTGTATCGTGCGGACTTCCTAATGGAGAACATGAAGATACAGTGCAATGTGATCAGTGAGGCGTATGCCCATGGGGTGGAGAAGTTGCTCTTCCTGGGTAGTACGTGCATCTACCCGAAGGATGCCTCGCAGCCAATGAAGGAGGATGCCTTGTTGACCTCTCCATTGGAATATACCAACGAAGAGTATGCCATCGCTAAGATTGCTGGACTGAAGATGTGCGAGAGCTACAACCTGCAGTATGGTACCAACTACATTGCAGTGATGCCAACCAACCTATATGGACCTAATGACAACTTCCATCTGGAGAACAGCCACGTGATGCCCGCTATGATCCGCAAGATATACCTTGCCAAGCTACTGCATGAAGGCAATTGGGAGAAGATATCTGCCGACCTCAATAAACGTCCCATAGAAGGAGTTACGATTGACAATTCGCAATTGAACAACACACAATCTTCAAAAGTGTGTGCTGTATTGAGCAAGTACGGAGTATTTGACAACAAAGTAGTTTTGTGGGGTACGGGCAAACCATTGCGTGAGTTCTTGTGGAGCGAGGAAATGGCGGATGCAAGTGTTTATATCTTGTTGCATGTGGATTTTAAGGACATTATCGGCATAGAGAAGTATTCTAGTGTTCATTATGGCACTAGTGCCGATGGCTCTACCGATCGTAATACGAATGTTGGTCGTGGAGGAGCTATCCCCAGTCTGGGGGAGATCCGCAACTGCCATATCAACGTAGGTACAGGTAAGGAACTGACCATCCGTGAACTTGCAGAGTTGGTGGCCAAGATCGTTGGTTTCACTGGCACCATCGAGTTTGATGCCTCCAAACCAGACGGTACACCGCGTAAACTCATCGATGTAAGCAAACTTCATCGACTGGGTTGGCACCATAAGGTGGAAATTGATGAAGGTGTGAAGCGTTTGTTTGAATGGTATAATTCAACATTGTGATAGAAATCATAATCTGACAATTGTTAATATTACAATTTACAGATTATTTTTTTTATATAGATTGGAGATGATGTCTGAGCAGTGTAAGATTGAAGAAGAAATAAGAAACGGTTATAAAGTAACTGTTCAAAGGAAAAAGGTTTGGCTTCGTGAACTTGAGATTCTTGAAAAGATATTAGAAGTCTGTCGTGATTTAGGCCTAAAATGTTGGATAGATAGTGGTACCCTTTTAGGTGCCATTAGACATAAAGGTTTTATTCCTTGGGATGATGATATTGATTTAGTGATGTTAAGGAGTGATTATGATAAACTAATGAGAAATGGACCAGAAAAGTTTAAAGATCCTTTCTTTTTCCAATCTGCTTATACTGATATTAATTATTATAGAGGTCATATTCAAATACGTAATAGTAATACTGCAGCCATACTTCCCATGAATAGTATGAGGGAGTTTAATCAGGGGATTTTCGTTGATATATTTCCGCTAGACGCTCTTCCAAATGATAAGAAAAGTATTGAAGATTTGACACAGAAATCCATTATGATGAAAACGAAATTAGAACGGTATCACCATTTTAATATCTTTAGAAATATTAATATCATAAATAACGTATTAGAACAAATTAAATTAGAGAAAGAAATAGATAAGGTATCTTTTAAAGAGTATTACAACGCCTTTGAAAATTTGTTTCGTAAAAATGCTATTGACAATAGTGACTATCTTACTTTATTGGCCTCTTTTCCTACTATAGATTATGTTATAGATAAACATATCTTTGATGAAACTATATATGTGCCATTTGAAGGAATTCTTGTGCCAGCCCCTAAAGAATATGATAAATATCTACGTGTTTTGTATGGTGATGATTATATGCAACCTAAAATGATGCCAACATTACACGGAAAGGTGGTTTTTGATACCGAACACTCATATAAAGAGTTGTTGCCAGAAGTAAGGCGTCAATACAAGAGAGAGAGAGTAATAGGACTATGGCATAAGATAAAGTATAAATTGTTGGGAAATGCCTGATAGCTTAAAAAGTAAATCGATGAAAGGTATGGCCTGGACGGGTTTTTCTCGTTTAGGCACACAGTTCTCTCAATTTGTTATAGGTATAATTTTAGCTCGTTTGTTGATGCCTGAGGATTATGGAGTCATAGCGATGCTAACTTTTTTTATAGCTATTGCAGAAACTTTTTTAGATAGTGGTTTTGCGAGTGCTCTGATACAGAAAAAGGATAGAACTGAAATTGATTTTTCAACCGTTTTTTACTTTAATATAGCTATTTCCTTAGCTCTTTATACTTTTTTTTATATTTCATCGCCTTTTATTGCAGATTTTTATGGAATGCCTATATTAAATAAAGTAACGAGGGTCGTGGCTTTATCATTGGTTATAAATGGGCTTGCCATTGTTCAAACTGCGAAATTGACTATAGAATTAAATTTTAAGGCTCAAGCGATAGCGTCTATAACTGCAACTTTTATCTCAGGTTTATTGGCCATTTATTTGGCCTATATGGGATGGGGTGTTTGGGCTTTAGCTTTTCAGGGCGTAAGCTCGTCTTTGATACGAACTTTATTATTATGGATTCTTTCACGATGGCGTCCTCTTTGGGCTTTTTCTTATGATTCATTTCAGAGGCTTTTCTCTTTTGGGTCAAAATTGTTGTGTTCAGGAATGATTAATACTGTATACGAGAATCTGTATACTCTTGTTATTGGTAAAGTGTTCACAGCTTCAGAAGTTGGCTTTTTTAACAGAGGTGATCATTTTGCCCAATTACCAACTAAAACAGTCCAACAGATGGTAGTGCAAGTGAATTACCCAATTCTATCATCTATGCAAGATGATGAGGAAAGATTAGTCAATACATATCAAAGATTATTGACATCTCCCATGTTCCTTCTTTATCCTCTTTTGATAGGCTTGGTTGTGTTGGCAGAGCCATTGATTATGGTATTGATAGGTGAAAAGTGGTTGCCATGTGTCCCAATTCTGCAAATTGCATGTATAGGATGTCTGTTTGACCCATTAACTCATATAAATCTTAATTTGTTGTATGTAAAAGGTCGTTCGGATTTAGTTTTAAAATTAGAATTCATAAAAAAGCCAATTGCATTTCTTATATTGTTTATTAGTATACCTTTTGGATTACTCTGGATGTGTTTTGGTAGATCTTTATATAGTTTTATAGCATTTGTGTTCAATTGTTATTATTCAGGGAAGATGATAGGTCTTGGTTTCTTTATGCAAATGAAGATGTTATTCCCAATAGTCTTTAGATCTTTAATAATGGGTGCTATCGTTTATTTATCTACTTTATTTGTTGATAATAACATCTCTAAACTGATAGTTGGTACAATAGCTGGTTTTCTCTTTTATGTTCTAGTTTGTGAGATAATGAAAGATAAAACCTATTTAGATGTAAAGTCTATGGCTTTAAGGAGATACTATATTCGTAATTGATAAAATGAGGGATTCTACTTTTGATGCATTAAAAGGTGTGGGTATTATTTCTATGATAATAGGTCATAGTTATATTCCTTCTATTCTAATCGATTTTATTTTTGCTTGGCATATGCCTCTTTTTTTTATTGTTTCAGGTTTTTTTTATAAAAAGTATCCAATTAAAGATTATAATATTAAAAATATTCGTAGGCTTGTATTACCATATTTATTTACCTCATTTTTTATAGTCTTTTTTTTCTTTATTAAGAATATCATAAAGAATGAGCCATATGATTATAGTTATTTGATAGGAGCTCTTATAGGTAACGGATCTCATAACAACCCCATTTTTGGAAGTTATTCAATTGGTGCAATTTGGTTCCTTTTGGCTATTTTTTGGTGTAGGATTATCTACAATTTCATTATTTGTAAGATATCAGAATCATATAATATCAATATTTATATATTATTTCTCTCTTTTGGTGGAGCATTTATAGGAAAAGTAATTTATATACCTATGGATATTCTTCAAGGTTTGCAGGCATTGTTATTTTTTCATATTGGTTATCTTTGGAAACAGAATTACTTGCGTTTATCAGATTTGACCAAAGAACATGTATTTATTATTTTGTTGCTTATTATTTTTTCTGTATGGAGTGGTTCCATGTCAATAGTTCGGAGTTATTATGGCTTTTACCCTATTAATTTTTTAGCAGCTATAGGAACAGTTGCTTTATTTTATTATTTATTTAAGAAAATGAATTGTTCTACTCTTTTATATTGGCTTTGTTATGTGGGTAGATTATCATTGCTTATTCTTTGTGTTCATAATATAGAGTTAACATGTGGTTTTATTAGATACTTCCATGGCGTTTTAGATTTTTCTAGCTATTTTGATTTTATTCTTCATTTGATCATTTCTCTTTCTTGTACATTCATTTTGATAAGGTTTTCTCTTGTTAGGAGACTTTTTGCATTAAATTGAGTTATTGTTAGACATCAACTTTACACTAATGCCCTCTTCAACTGATAATGTTATTCAGGCTGGTGTGTCTTTGTATAGGCATAAGTATACAAAATATTTTGATTTTGCTATTATTTCTTTTGGAGTGTATTATGCCTGTAGATGGTCATATCTAAATAATATTTTCTTTTTTGATATTTTTAAGTATACTGCTTATATTTTATCTTTATTCTTTTCATTAGTAAGTATTATACATAACTACAAATGGAACTTTTTTAGTTCTTTGGTATTCTGTCTTTTATTAATTATTCCCCTTTTTTTAAGGATCAAATATGATTCAGTAGTATTATCGAATACAATGCTAGTCTTAGCGGCATATAATATTCCTTTTAGTCATATCTCTAAGAAATGTATACAAACAATTATGACCATTTTTATAATTGTTATATCTGCTCTCTTTTTGGGTATTATTAGAGATATTCATTATGATAGAGAAACAACTATTACTGGAGAAACTATTGCACACGGATTAGGCTTTAGTTATTATGGCTTTTATGCTTACTTAGGAATGGGATTAGTCCTGTCATTTCTATATAAATGGCAAAAACATCTGACAATTAAAAGAATACTGTTTGTCATGCTTTTGTCTTACATTTTTTTTGTAATGTCTACTACTCGTTTGCAGGTATTAGCATGTACTGGTTTTATCATAGGTTTGTTTTTACTTCGTATTATTCCAAGTTTTATTTTAAATAATAAAATATTTGGTCTATTTTCATTAATTCTATATCCATCTTTATGTTATATAATGTATTTTATTTCAAAAAATGCTATTTTGACGTTAGTACTAAGTAATTTTTCGGAAGTTAATTCTTTATTACATGGAAGACTGAGTTTAAATGAGGAAGCTTTTGCGCGGTATGACGTTAACCTTTGGGGAAATAAATTGCAATTTGAAACGACAATTGGTGTTGATGATTATTTTTATATTGATAGTGGATATTTACATTCTCTTTTAGGGGATGGTATTGTTTTCACGGCTATCCTAATGATATTGTATTCTATATTATTTTATAAGGTATATAAAGCTGAAGCACATTTTCTATACATGTGTTTATTCGCATTTGCTTTTTTAAGTATATCCAATGGATTGTTATTAGATATTTTAGCTAATCCAATATTACTAATAGCATTGAGCGATATAGATGTAATAAAAAGAGATAATCTATTAATGAGGGCATAATATGAAGATTCTTACAGTAGTTGTTCCTTTATATAAGGTTGAGAAATTTATCAATAAATGCTTAGATTCTTTGATACTTCCAGATGAACAGATGAAGCTGATTGAGGTCCTTGTTGTAAATGATGGTACCCCAGATAATTCTGCTATCATGGCAAAGGAGTATGAGAATAAGTATCCAGAAACATTTCGCGTAATTGATAAAGAAAATGGAGGGCATGGCTCTGCTTGGAATGTAGGAGTTAATGAAGCTACAGGTAAATATCTACGGTTCTTGGATAGTGATGATTGGCTTACTAATTTTTCTGAGTTTGTGTCTTTTTTGTCTAACTTCGATGTAGACCTGATTTTTACAGGTCTTGATGAGTATTATCAAGATACGAACAGGCATGTTATATATAAATTTGATGCAATGATTCCTAATCGTGTATATGATGTGTCTGATTTTGATTGGGGAAAAACTGGAAATTGTTACAATGGCTATAATTTGACTAATTTTCATACATGCACATATAGAACAAGTCTGTTAAAAAAGTATAGTCCTCTTTTTTATGAGAAGATGTATTATGATGATGAGATATTATTTGTTATGCCATTATGTACATCTCATTCTTTCGCTTATTGTGATATTGTTTTATATAATTATTTGCTAGGACGTGAGGGGCAGACAATGGACCCAAAAGTGGCTCTTCGAAATGTGGATTTTAAAATTAAAATAAGAAAATACGAAATAGATTTTGTCAATTCACACCCTGTTGTTTATCCTAAAGTGAAGGAGAAGTTGTTTTATATTTTAGAATCGCGATGTAGAAACACTGTGGATTATATATCAAGATTGCCATATAATGAGTGTAAGGTTAAGATGGATGACTGGAGCCATTTTTTAAAGATCAATTTTCCTTTATTTAAAGGAAATTTAAAGTATAAACTATATAATGTTTTACCTTACTGCTTGTATAAAGCCTTGTTTGACCTTTATGATAAAAAGATAATGCTATGAAAAAGGTTATAACATACGGAACCTTTGATTTACTTCATCAAGGTCATATCAATTTACTGCAAAGGGCTAAAGCCTTGGGGGATTATTTAATTGTAGGTGTGACAAATGACTCATTTGATCGTGACCGTGGTAAATTGAATGTGAGAAACAATGTACTAGAACGTGTTGATGCTGTTAGAGCTACTGGGCTTGCTGATAAAATTATAATTGAGGATTATGTTGGGCAAAAGATTGATGATATTCAGAAATATAACGTTGACATTTTCGCAATTGGTTCAGACTGGGAAGGAAAGTTTGATTATTTGAAGGAGTTTTGTGACGTTGTCTATTTACCACGAACAAAAGGTATTTCTTCCACATTATTACGGAATAGTTCTCAGGAAACGATTCGTGTAGGAATAGTTGGAGCAGGTAGAATTGCTCACAGATTTTTACCAGAGAGTGAAGTTGTTAGTGGTGTTGAAGTAACAGAAGTTTTTGACATAAACCCAGAGGCAGCTCTTGGCTTAGCTAGAATGAATGAGGGCATTCATATAGCGAATTCTTTTGAAGATCTTGTAGAAAAAGTCGACGCGGTATATGTATCAACGCCACATTTAAGTCATTATTCCTTAACTAAGTATGCTTTGGAACATGGGAAACATGTTCTCTGTGAGACTCCTATGGTACTTGATGGAAAGGAGGCGATAGAGTTATTTGATCTTGCTGATAATAAAGATTTAGTTCTAATGGAAGCAAATAAAACTGCCCATTCCCCTGCTTTTAACCATCTTGTTTCTATGATAAAAAGCGGTTTGATTGGTGATGTTGTAGATATTAGTGCGTCAGAATCCAAATTGTGGGGTGAGAAGTTTACTCGTGAACTAGATCCTCATCAAGCAGGAGGTTCTATGTTTGAATTAGGGTCGTATCCACTTCTTCCCATCATAAGGTTAATGGGAATTCATTATACAAATATTAATTTCTATGCAAAAATGAAGAATGGCGTGGATATCTATACAAGGGGAGTGATGCGATACCCTAATGGCGTTTGTTCTTTTCAGTTAGGATTAGGCGTCAAAACCGAAGGAAATCTAGTCATTTCCGGAACTAAAGGTTATGCTTATGTTCCTTCCCCTTGGTGGTTGACGGATTATTATGAGTTTAGATTTGAAGATCAAAATAAGAATAAAAAGTTTTTTTACAAATGGGATGGAGCAGGTCTGCGCTATGAATTACAAGAATTTATATCTTGTATTATAAATCATAGATATAGTACAATAAGATTAAGGCGGGAGGAAAGTATTGAGATGGCTACGATTATGCAGAGGTTTGTTGAACGAAAGAACTTTATGGAGATTTAGCTGATGAAAAGGAAAAAAGCTTTGGTTGTTGGTGGTGCGAATGGAATAGGTCTGTCGATTGCAACTGTGTTGGCTCATAGGGAAGATTTTGAAAAAGTCTACATTGTTGATAAAGCCAAAATGTGTGATTGCTTTATAAATGCCAAATTCGAAACATATCAATTTGATCTTATATCACAGGATTATAGTATTTTTGATAAATTCAGAGATATAGATATGCTTATGATTACTGTAGGATTTGGCAGACTAGCACTTTTCAAAGATGTAGAAGAGTCAATGATTAGTATGTATTTTAATATTAACACTATTTCGATCATTAGGGTTATAAAACATTTTTATGACTCTCTCTTGTCTAAAACTAATTTTTGTTGCGGTGTAATGGTGAGTATTGCTGGTTTCATGTCATCCCCATTTTTCTCATTATATGGCGCATCAAAAGCTGCATTAAAGATTTTCATAGAGAGCGTGAATGTAGAGCTTAAGAAATCTGGGTCGTCGAATCAAATATTAAATGTGTCTCCAGGGGCGATAAAAGGAACTAGTTTTAATAATGGTCTTACTGATTTAGGTATGACAGAACCCCTTGCTAAAGCTATTATCTGTGAATTAGAAAGAGGCAATGATCTGTTTATTCCTGATTATGATAACGTTTATAAGGAAGTTCTATCTCGTTATCATGAAGACTTCAGGAAAGAGGGATTGCATAGTTATGATTATAAATTAAAAAGGTTATCGGGGAAATAGAGTATGAAACAGATGACTACAAAGGATATCCAACAGGTGTGCCTTGAAATCTTGAAGGATGTTCATGAATTTTGTGTTAAAAATAATATAAAATACACATTGCAAGGTGGAAGTTTACTTGGTGCTATTAGGCATGGTGGGTTTATACCTTGGGATGACGATATTGATATTGCAATGCCTCGACCTGATTATGACAGATTTTGTAAAACATATCATTCAGATAATCCATATAAGTTAGTATGTTTTGAGAATGATAAAGAGAATTGCTTTGTAGGCTATGCACGTGTATGTGAAACAGAAAAAACATATGTTGATTGTTCTATGTTTCCGTGGACAAATTATAGTGTAGGTGTCTGGATTGATGTGTTCCCTCTTGATGGAGCTTTAGATGATTATTCATCTGAAGAGAAAAGAAATAAGGAGATTTGGAGAATGTGGGCTAATTCTTTGAGAGTCCGTCGTTCCTATAGGTCTTTCGATTTGGAAAAAGGTTTTTTCAATAAACTTAAGTTAGTGGGGCGAAAATTAGTTTTTGGAAGGAAAAGGTATATAGGAACATTGATAAAGAAATGCAGAGAAATACCTTTTGGCTCAACTCGTTATTATAGCAATCTGGTCTTTCCAGGTTATAGAATGAATGAATATCATCGGACAGAGGTTATGGATGATTGTATTTTACATAAATTCGAAGATTCAGCTTTTTATATAATGCAAGGGTATGATGAGGCATTAACTGAAAAATTTGGTAATTATATGGAACTTCCACCTATAGAAGATCGTAAACCAAAACAGTATTTTGATATCTTTTATTGGAAGTAAGAAAATGCAGGAGTCTTTATAAATGCAAAGAATGATTAGATGAAAGATATTTCAATACAAGACTTAAAAAGGCTACAGACCTTGATTCTCAGAGATGTAGCATTATTCTGCGAGCAGGAAAAAATATCTTATTTTTTAGCTTACGGAACGGCGTTGGGAGCGGTTAGGCATCAAGGCTTTATACCCTGGGATGATGATATTGATATTATGATGCCTCGGCCTGATTATGAGCGCTTTCTGTCTTTGTTTAACAAAAAACATCAGTCATATTATTATGTATATAGTTTTCCTGCAGATGATAACTACTCATTGCCTTTTGCAAAGGTAGGAGATACAAGAACTGAGATGTTCGAATATTTATATAAAAAAGAGAATTTCGGTGTATATATTGATATTTTCCCATTAGATGGTTTACAAGGAAGAACTCAAATCCGGCTGATGAAACTTTTAAATATGTTCTTAAATACAAAGAAAGCGTTGTTAGGTAGGCATAGGTCATTATTAAAGAATTTCCTTATTATCCTTGGGAAAATAATACTTTTTGCAGTTTCTAAAAGGAGTATTCTGAAGAAGATGAATAGAATTTCTAATTCAATTTCTTATGAGAAAGCGTCTAATGTCTGTGTTTTATGTTCAACGACTGCAGAGCGAGAAATATTTGATAAAAGATTATTTGCGGATTTTGTAAATATCCCCTTTGAAAACTATCAGTTTCGAGTGCCGAGTAACTATGACCAATATTTGAAGCAGTGCTATGGAGATTATATGACTCTTCCATCTGAAGAAGAAAGGCAATCCACTCATTTATTTAAAGCTTGGTGGAAAGAGCTATAGTTTTTACGTTTTTTATTATCTTATGAAAAGAGTTGCCTCATTAGATTTGTTGCGTGTAATATGTATGTATCTCATTGTAATGGTACATTTTATTTATCATGGCATCAAGGGTAATAATATATCTTTTAACGTCTTACAACTGAAAGGCATTCTGGAATATTCTTTATTTGAAGTGTTATATTTAATCTCATGTATAGGGGTAGATTGCTTTGTCCTTATATCAGGTTATTTTCTAATTGAAAGAAGCAAATTTAGATTGGCCTCTTTAATCAAATTATGGTTCTTAGTTGCATTTTATTCAAATTTGCTATATATTATTTCTTGCCTAATTGGGATTGCTGAATTCAGCATTAAAGATTTATTGTCTTTTTCATTTCCAATTATCAGTAATAGATATTGGTTTATTTCACAATATTTTGCATTGATGTTATTGGCTCCTTTTTTGTCTTATTCTGCTAAGATTTTGAACAAGAAAGCTTATTTGTTATTGCTTTTATTGTTTTTTGTTATTTGTTTTCAATATCCATATGGGCATATTTATACAAATGGAGAAAGTATACTATGGTTTATATTTCTTTATCTTGTCGCAGGGTATATAAAATTGTATGGTGTACCAAATTATATATCTAAAAGGTTAGAATGGGTAATAATTGCCTTTCTTTGCTTTTTATTTGCCATGGTTACATTTGTAAATCTTGTTAAAGGAGATTTCAATGCATTTCTTTTAATGTCAACGGATTATAATGGATTGATATTTGTCCTAGCAGTATTGGTATTTATGTTATTTCTGAATAAATCATTTGATGGCTTGATAATTGAAAGAGTTATTAGAATTGCACCACATGTAGTGGCTGCTTATTTAATAAGTGATCATAAAGTGATAAGGAGATGGCTATGGTCAGATTGCTTTAATAGTATTAGTGATTATTCTCTTATCTTATCTGCACTTTTTCTCCCGATAAGTATCTTTGTAGTATGCATTTTTATAGATTACATTAGGTCTCTTTTGTTTGCTTTATGTCGTGTTGAGATATTTGCTAATAAGATTTCTAGGTTTGTAGAAAATAGGATAGCTTTAATAGGGAATCATTTCTTATTTATTTAGCATCTTCTTTGTTTTATTGATGAAAAAGACTGTTTTATTCATATTACATATGCCTCCACCTATACATGGGGCTTCGATGGTCGGTCAATATATATTCGAATCTAATAAGATAAATAATACTTTTTGCGGGAAATATATTAATCTTACGACAGCAACAGGCTTAAGTAATATTGGTAGAGGTGATTTTAAGAAGATTTGGAGCTTTATCCTCAAACTGAGGGAGATAAAGAAAATAATTGGATCATCTCATTTAGACTTAATTTATATAACGCCGAATGCTATTGGTCCTTCCTTTTACAAAGATTTTATTTTAGTTGAATTATGCAAAAGATGGTTTAAAGGAAAGATAGTACTACATTTTCATAATAAAGGGGTTAGGAATAAACAAGATAATTGGTTTAGAGATATTCTTTATCGTCTCTTTTTTAAAGGAGTTAATGTTATCTTATTGGGGAAGCCTCTCTATAGGGACATAGATAAATATGTTAGTGAGAGGAATGTTTGGTATTGTGCTAATGGAATCCCAGATTGTGATATAGTTTTTGATAAGAAAGAAGTGGAAATCCCTCATATCTTATGGCTTTCTAATATTCTACGTTCTAAAGGCTTTTTGGAGTTTTTAGATGCTTTATGTTTATTAAAAGAACGTGGATTAGCATTCGTAGCAGATCTTGTTGGTGGATTATCGTCAGATTTTTCTATAGAAGATATAGAAGAAGCCCTTAATGAAAGACATATATCAGATTGTGTGAAATATTGGGGTAAGAAATATGGAGCAGACAAGGATTATTTCTTTAATATTTCGGATGTATTTGTTTTACCTAGTTACACAGAAGCCTTTCCGTTGACTATTCTTGAGGCGATGCAGTGGGGAATACCAGTAGTTGCATCAAATGTTGGCGGAATAAGTATTGAGGTTATAGATGGTGAAACAGGTTTTTTAATTGGGGGGGGGGATCCTATTTTGTCTAATTCTTTTCGGCCGAATGCTGAAGAAATAGCAGATAAACTTGAGTTGTTGTTGAAAGATTCTGATTTGCGGACCAAAATGGGGAAAAAAGGCTATTATAGGTTTAAAGAATATTTCACAATTAAGACGTTCGAGGATAATTTTATCACTATCATCAATGCTATCATATCTGATAATATGAATTATTAATAATAATTATGCTCTCACTTACTAATTTAGACATAGTTGAATCAAAAAGTCAATTGTCATCTATCCCGGAAGGTAAATTTCTAATAAATACAATAAATGCTCATTCATATAATACTGCTCAGAAAGATTCGTTGTTTGCTGAAGCTTTATCAAAAGGTGACTATTTAATCCCCGATGGTGCTTCAATAGTAAAGGCTTGTCGGTGGTTGAAGGGTAAATCACAGCCTAAAGAAAGAATCGCTGGCTGGGATTTGTTCCAGTTTGAAATGGAGAAATTGAATGAAAAAGGTGGGAAATGTTTCTTTATGGGTAGTAGTGAGAAGGTGTTAAGTTTAATAAAAGAAAAAGCCTCTATAGTTTATCCAAATATTATAATTGAATCCTATTCTCCACCTTATAAACAAGTATTCTCTAAAGAAGACGATGATGCCATCATAAGTGCTATTAATGTTTCTAATCCTGACCTGCTTTGGATAGGAATGACAGCTCCCAAACAAGAAAAATGGGCATTTACTCACTGGAATGAATTAAATATTCATTGTCATGTTGGCACTATAGGCGCAGTATTTGATTTCTTTGCTGGAACAATAAAGCGCGCTCCTATATGGTGGCAGCAACATTCTTTGGAATGGCTTTATCGTTTATTGAAAGAGCCGAAACGTATGTGGAGAAGATATATAATAGGTAACTGTAAATTCATTTATAATATATGCAAAGAAAAATTCTAGCGTTTATTTTGGCTAGCTTGACAACGTTGTCTGCATTTGCACAGTTCACTTATGGAACTACAGGCTTGCTCCATATGCCAACTGCTGAAATGCAAAGAGATAAAACATTCTTATTTGGGGGCTCTTTCCTTAATATTAATGCTACTCCTAAGCATTTTGATTATGATACGTTTAATTATTATGCAGATATAACGTTTTTCCCTTGGCTAGAAGTTAGTTATACTTTAACATTGCATTATGCTCATCATGGGAGTCAGTATTTCCCCCCTAAGGTTTGGGGAAAGTATTGTAATCAAGATCGAATGTTTTCTATTAGGGTTAGATTGATTGAAGAAGGATATAAATATAGTTGGATGCCTCAGATAGTCTTAGGAGTAAATGATCCAGGCAGCCATAAGAGTTATGGAGGCGGAGATATTATTTTTGATGACACAGGCACCTCAAATGCTTATTTTACAAGGTTTTATTTAGCAGCTACAAAGCATCTTGAATTAAATGACCTAGGTCAGATGGGACTTCATGCTGCTTTATTGTATAGCTCAGAGAAAGGTGAAACAACAAAGTTTAGGCTTCCAGCCATAGGAGCTGATTTTAGATTTAATTTAGATGAGGTTAATATGACGACAAAGGCTATTAATAAGTTGGCTTTGTTAGGTGAGTTTGACGGAAGTGGATTAAACGTAGGCGCTAAATATAGAATATGGAGAGATAATATTAATTTTATTACAGAATTATACAGGTATAAGTATTTTAGCTGTGGCATATACTTTAAGCTACATTTGAGATGATATCATATCCATTAAAGTTTGAACCTATATATATGTCTCGCCTCTGGGGAAGGGAACTCTGGCTTATCTCAGGTATGCCAGGGGCGGTATCGGTAGTTGCCAATGGTATATTCAAGGGAATGGCCTTGGATCATCTGATACAAGAGTATAAGGAGGCATTTATTTGTAAAGGGAATTCTGTAGATGCTAACTCGGAATTCCCTTTACTGGTTAAGATATTGGAAGCAGAACAGACACTCTCAGTGCAGGTGCATCCGGATGATGTGATGGGCAAAGCTAGGGGAGAGGCCCGTGGGAAAGATGAGATGTGGTATGTAATGGAGGCTACAAAAGGGGCATCTTTGGTTGCTGGTCTTAAGCATGCTCTCTCACATCAGACATATAAAGAACTAGTGAAAGAAGGTTCTTTCGCTGAAGCACTTCAGTATTATGAGGTGAAAGCGGGGGATGTGTTCAGCATACCTGCGGGAAGGGTGCATGCTTTAGGGGCAGGTATCAAAGTTGCTGAGATTCAGCAGGCATCAGATACTACTTTCCGTATCTATGACTATAATCGCAGGGATAAGAATGGAAATCTGCGTGAGTTGCATGTAGAGGAAGCAGGTGAGGCAATGGATTATGAGGATGCCCGTGGGGATGCTCGAATAGAATATCTGCATCAGGCGAACATTGCACAACCACTGGTCAGTGGCTCTTCATTTACTACCTTGCTTTATGAACTGACTGAACCCAGAATATTTGATTATAGTAAAAGGGATACATTCGTGATTTGGATGTGTGTAGAAGGGGAGTGTACCATTATCGATAATAATGGTTTTACAGAGTCTCTGATATGTGGGGAGGCGGTGTTAATTCCGGCCGCATTGAAGAACATCAGAGTGACCCCTAATAATAGTGTGAAGATCTTAGAAACGTATATTATTTAAACATCTCTAATACCTTCCCGATTATCGGAGCCATATCGTAATACTTATATTCTGCCAAACGGCCACCGAAAAACACGTTCTTTTCTTTTGCTGCCAACGCTCT
>JAEEGL012262263.1_pt1 | contig 19623 bp, 13 predicted proteins | sample 9134231 | NCBI WGS metagenome assembly JAEEGL01 (sample SAMN16246548, study PRJNA631951) | gut metagenome | biome: gut microbiome; feature: rumen; material: fiber-attached | host: Bos | place: Iran: Karaj | collected 2018-10 | reverse complement strand
TATCACGAGACACGTTACTGGATGCATGTCTCCGACGAACTTTCTATGAAAGAAGCCGCACGGCGCGAAGGACACGCATCTGGGCTTGCAGAGGGGCTTGAAAAAGGCCACGCATCAGGACTTGTTGAAGGCGAGCGGAAAAAAGCCGAGGAAGCTGTGCATGGTTTATTTGCGAACGGAGTTTCTGTGGAAATAATAGCGAAATCCCTGAATATGCCTCTTGATGAAGTCCGCAATATAATTGGAAAGTAACAAAATATTCTTGTAAAGGCGAACAGGGGGATAGCAATGGCATTCACAGTTTTGAGGAACGTCAGCCAGGACGAGCTTAACTGGTATCATGAGACACGCTACTGGATGCATGTCTCCGACGAGCTTTCCATGAAAGAAGCTGCAAGACGCGAAGGACTTGCTGAAGGTCGCGCATCAGGATTAGCAGAGGGGCTTGCAGAAGGCGAGCGGAAAAAAGCCGTGGAAGCCGTGCAAAGTTTTTATAAAAACGGAGTTTCCTTGGAAATAATAGCAAAATCTCTGAATATGCCCCTTGATGAAGTCCGCAATATAATTGGAAAAAACTAATGTGAAAATTCGTCGCGAAATTTACAGGGCGAGTTTTCCGCTAGGAAAATTCGGTAGTTTGCGAAGCGAACGATGCGTGAAGCTCATGCGAACGACGCACACCAGCTTGCACTGAAAAAAACGATGTGCCGCCATGTGCTGCTTAGAGCACACTACGGCACAGGACCGAAAACTATTCAATGCACAAAGCCGGGACAACGCCGTAGCTATCCAAATTCGCATTACCACTGCCGTTGGCAGCACCTCCTTCCCACATGAAACGCCCTTTGCTACTATCATTAGCATAACAGTGAGGAGAACGCTGCCACCAAATACCGCCATTTCCTGAAGTAGTATCCTGGTAAGCTCCGCTTGCTTTTGAAAAATCTGTTGGAATGCGGATTCGTTTCCCACTGTCGGTAAAAATGCTCGTATTCGAAGCTTCCGTATTACTCAGCAAGAAAATTTTGTCGCTCGTATTATCGCAGCTGAAGTCGTAAGTGCCGCCTGCACTTTCTAGGCTATTATCCACAGTAGTCGTAGCAATGTCGTTCTGCAAAGAACCTGCGAACGCAGTCTGCAAGAAGCCACTGCACATGAATTCGCTGCTGTCAGTACCCTGCTTTTTGTAGCTAAGTCCATTCAGGTATGCGCGTACACGGCTGTGCATATAGTTGTTCGGGTAAACGGTATTTCCGCCTATAGTACGGTTATTAGCGTCATCGTAATACGCACAGTTTATCAATATATTTTCCGCGAGCAACAGCTTCTTTCCTGCCGTGCCGCTGTTGCCATCATGGTCGTAGCTAGGCGTAAGAACGCGCCATTTTATCGGTTCAACCTTGAAGTAATATTCCGTTCCGTTTACAAGCGTTGTTCCGTCGGAACATTTGTAGTTACTGTTTACAGTATAGGGAGTTGCGCTCACTTTTGCATACCAGTTGCCGTCACTGCCGTAAAAATACGTGAAAGCGCCTACTAGATTAAATATACTCTCATCAACACTGACATTAGATGCCTTTATAGTCTGTGGCCAGTCACCGAACAGCACATAAGTTCCGCTTGTTCCATAGGTTCCGTCGGTTCCTGCCGCAAGAGCCGTGTACGCAGTTCCAACAAAAGAATTATCAGTTCGCACAACACGGAAACCTATATCACCTTGTCTTGCATTCAAATGCCACCAACTTCTGTATTTCACGTTATTTCTTACTTCAATTCCTAATGCGCTGGCGTCAACAGAGGCACCACCTCGATTGATAACGTATTGGTTATGAGAAGTAGAATTAGAAACATACCTATCATCCCAACAGAGTTCCCATACATTACCTGTCATATCATATATACCAAGGCTGTTTGGCTTTTTCCGCTTGACTTCATGAGTTTTTCCATCGCTGTTATCTTTGTACCATGCAACTTCATCTATCGTATTGCTTCCGCTGTACGTAGTCTGAGTCTCAGGTATTCCGTTGTTGCCGCCCCGTGCTATATACTCCCATTCCGCTTCGGTAGGCAGACGGTAGCCGTTCGCGCTGAAATCGCATGTCACCGCGTTCCAAGTGGTGTCAAGTTCTGTCGGTATGTCGCTGTATGCAAGATTCTGCCAATCCGTAATTCCGCTTACCGAGTAGCACGGCGTAAGGCCGTCGATAATGCTCTTTTTGTTGCAGTATGCTACCGCGGCATACCATGTCATACTCTCAGCAGGGCGGTTTGCCTGTATCTCACCGGCTGCAGGCAGATATTCATCACCTTGGTAGTGGCTCGGATTCGTTCCCATAACCGCCTGGAACTCTGCCTGCGTAACCTCATGGTCGCAAACATACATATTCGGAATCGTTATGGTGCCTCCGTCTATGAATATTTCTGAATCAGAGACCGCACCACTCACAGTCGCGCCAGCTACGGCGACGAATCCCTGCGGAACACTAGAAATAGAGCTTCCTGTTAGATTGAAGCTATTGTCGTAGCCGATTCCGTTATAAGTCGCCGTAACATGGAGCGTGTATTTAACACCTTCAAAAATCTTTACGTTTGAAAGTATTACTACCCTTGCATAACCCGGTGCGGGAGCTATTGCCGCTGATGTTGACGGCAATGTTACGACCGTTTCATCGAAACAAGTCAGCTCGAAATTCCAAGTGATGTCATCCGTATCCAGAGTTACCGGAGTTCCGTCGTCCGTGACCGTGACAGCCGCCCCGACAGTAAGCACAGAACCGGCCGCAATGGTTGAGTTCAGGCACGAAAGCTCCACGTCATAATCAAACACATCGCTCATGCTGCCACCGCTCGCAAGAAGAACCATTTCTCTCGCATTCGTTTCTGTTCCGATTGCGAAAGCATAGCCAGAATCGCTTATGAACACTTCTCCGGCGGAACTTTCCGTAAGATCGCCGTTCGTGCCTAGTCCGTTAGTGAACACGACCGGGTAAGACGTAGCAGAATCCGTAGGTATTGTGACCCCGATTCTGCTGTCCGGATCGAGCGTGTCAATCACGGTTATGGTTTTGCCGGAAGGCAGGTAAACGTTGCTCGCCGCCGCGCTTGAGCCCGTGCCTTGCGTGTTGCCGGTGACGGTAACCTTGCCTTTCACCTTGAGTGTTCCAGCGTTATATATGCCACCGCCGACATTGCCGTTGCCTGTAACAGAGTTGCCAGTGACCGTACAGTTCGAGAGCGTCACTTCCGCGCTGCTCGACACGTATATTCCTGCACCGCTTTCGGTCGCTGAGCCGCCTGTTATCGTAAGGTTTTCGAGTGTTATAGGAACTGTAGTCATGACATTGATGACGCTCTTATCGACACCTTCCTCTCCGCTCAAAGTTGTGCTTCCGTTACGCCATGGCTTTATTGCGATTGATAATGCTTTCCCATCTAGCCCGCCGGTGTCGTTTCCCAGCATTGCGACGTTATCCGTAATGTCCGACAGGAGCCATATCGTGTAATTATCACTTGCAGCTCCTGTCACCGAGATCCGGCGCAATGCCTCGCTTATGGATGCGAGCGGTGCATAGGGGGAGCCGCTGTTGCCGTCGTTTCCGGCTGGGGTATTCGTTGACGAGGCCACGAAGTAATTTGTGAGCCTGAAATAATTTATCAGGCTCTCCGTAAGGACAAAGTTCCCTCCGCTTATCGGGGTGTTCTGCGTACCGCCGCCAACCCAGAGGCTTGTCGTCATGTAATCGAAAACGTTTATATCCTGTGTTGTGGAATAAACGAGCGCATTATCTTTGTAGAAATTTATTGTCACGGAATAAACGCCGCTTTTGATGTTTGAAGCACTGATTTTACCAGTATCTTTATCCAAGGTAACGGCGGCGTCCCACACAGCTCTTTTTGCCGCGTTGTCGATTTCCCAGGAAACATCGTCATAAAGCCCAGTCGGTGAGGACGAGAAACTCAAATCGATTTTTCCGGTGCCGTTTTCCGTTGTAAGCGGCTCCAGAACAAGCGAAAGCGGAGTTGTCACGTCGGATTCCGCAAGCGCATGGTCAAAAGTGTACGAGGCTTGCATTACTGTTTTGTAGTCATCATCACCGGTTTCCTTTTTCTGCATGATTACCGTTATTGTCCACACTTTGCCTAGCGAGAGCGGGATTGAGAACGACGTCGCGTTTGCGGTACCATCGGCATTGGAACCGTTCGTGGCTGTCGCGGTGACTGTGTATTTTGTGTCGGAGAACGTTGATGAGGGAAAAGCCGCGCGGCTGCCATTGCCGTATTCTGCATACGGGTTCTGTATGGTGCCGGTTATTGTTACGATTTTACCGCTGCCACCGGGACTAACAGGAGTATTCTTTGTATTATCATTAATTATATTGTTACAAGAAAAGAAAATTGTCGAAAGGAGAATTAGCACGACTGCTAAAATCGACAATTTAAAAAAATTGTGCACTTTATTGCTCATAATACAATATAGTAGCACAGTATATTTACAGTTTCAACTTTTTTAGAAAAAAATACACATGCCCTGGTTGAGGGATTGTGTCGTCCGCGAGAGCGGACACATATATTTTTTTCCTTTCACAACCCGACCCCAGATACGGATTTAAAGGGTGAGGGATTGTGTCGTCCGCGAGAGCGGACACATATATTTTTTCCTTTCACAACCCGAACCCAGATACGGATTTAAAGGGTGAGGGATTGTAGCACCTGCCGCCAGGCAGTTCCGTAGGGCGGAGAGAATCGAACGCCCGTAGGAATGAGGCGGATGAGCCGAAGTGCGAAAAGCCCGGTGGCAGACGGTTGGCTAAGCCAAAAACCGTCTGCCACACCCCCATATCTATCGTAACTTACAGCCCGGACATAAGGAGCTCAACCTCGGACACTCTGTAATTTGGCGCATTTTGCTGTACTGTAAGAAGATATCCAAGCGCAGTATCAGTATCGCCTGTAACAATAGAAACACGGGCATACTCTATGTATGCATCCCATGATTTCGGGTTTGTCTTTATCACTTCTATCAAAAGAGTCGTCGCATCATCGTAAAGTCCAGATGAACCGTATGCTTTCGCAAGGTCAATCCGAATATTTACATCTTCTGGCTTCAGGCTGCGCGCTGTACGAAAACAATTGATAGCATTAGTGTAATCTTCTTTTTTCATATAAGCTGCAGCCATATTTTTCTGGGCTTCGAAATTCTTAGGATCAACCTCTGCCGCAATCTTAAAGTATTTTATTGCAGTGTCCGGAACATCACTGTCCAGATAAATCTTTCCAAGGTTTATGTTTGCATCAAGATTTTTCTTGTTAAGCTGCAGTGTCCTGCTGTAATAGATAATCGCAGTGTCCAAGTCGCCTGTTTTTTCGCACACGAACGCATAATGGCAGAAATATTCTGCTGTATCGGGCTTTGATTCGGCGGCTTTTTTGGCATAGGGCAACGCTTCGCTATATTTTTTGTCGTCACTAAGAACTTTAGCAAGGTTAAACTGTGTCGCGCTATCATTCGGCTCCAACGTAAGAGCTTTTTTGAAATAGCTTTCCGCCTTTGTGTAATTGACTTGTAAAGCATACACCGAAGCTATTTCGCGGATCGCTGCAATATTGCCGTCATCATACTGCAACGCGGTTGTATACGATTTTATGGCGTTCTCAAAGTCGCTTTTTTTGCTATAGATGCGTGCCAGCTGGAGATGAGCTTTCGCATAACTTTCGTTTATTGTAATTGCCTTTTTGTATGAAGAAAGCGCCAAGTCCTGCTGGCTGAGCTTTTCGTATGTCATTCCAAGATTGTAAAAAGCGTTAGCGAAATTAGGGTCAATCTGAACAGCGGACTCAAAAGATTTACGGGCTTCCGTGTATTTTTTCTGAAGATACAGGACTTTGCCAAGCTCATAAAAATAGTTGCTTTTGTTTGTGTTGTACTGAACGGCTAGTTTTAGCTCCGATTCTGCCTCTGGATATTTTTTGTCAGCTGCGGCTATCATTCCTTTTACGAAATGAGCTCCAGGGGTGGTTTTATCAAACGCATTAGCTTCATCTGCATAAGAAGCCGCCGATTCCTTCAGTTTTTTCTCCTGTGCGTCTGAAAGCCCGGAATTATCATCGTCTGCCTCTGTATACAAAAGCTCCGCTATTTGTGAAAGAATATCTGCATTAAAAGATTTCTCAGAGGGCGGCATGATGTCATGCGCTTTCTGGAAATGTTCAAGAGCCTCGTCAACTTTGCTCACTTTGAGAGCACTCTTTCCAGCGACAAACTCATCGTTTACCGCAGCGACTTGCTCTTGAATTTCTCTGCTTTTTTTCGCAAGAGCTTCTTCATTTGCTTTTCTTTCGGCTTCTTCCTGCGCAAGACGTTCCTGCCGCTGTTTTTCTGCTTGTTTTTCGGCTTCTTCCTGCCTGAGTTTCTCTTGCTCTTGCTCGCGGCGGCGGGCTTCCTGCTCTGCCTGTTCTTTCAGAAGCTGCTGCATTGCGGCGTTCTGTTCTGCTGCGGCATTCTGCGCGGCTGCAGCGGCTCTGTTGGCTTCCGCCATCTCCTCTAGTGCCTGCTGAAGCTCGTTGTTCGCGGAGTTTCCTCCTTGCGAAGAACTGCTTCCTGAGGGATTGCTCGCGCGCAACTCAATTATATCGTCCATAAGAGAGAGTGCATCATCATCATTTGCGTTCTTTATAAGAAGGTTGTCGAGTATATCCATTGCGCGCTCGTATTCTCCGCGCTCCATGTATCTTTTGGCAAGAATGAGCATATTCTCACGCTCGGAGGAATTTGAGCCAGTTCCCTGCCCTGATTGACCGTAAGATGAGTAACCACCGGTGCCGTTCATGCCGCCACCATTTCCGCCGTTTATTCCGCCGGAGTCGCCGCCGACAGCTCCGGCAACAATTACACCAATGGAGCTCAGAAGCCCCACCGACAACAATCCTATTACTGCGCCTAAAATTATTTTCTGCTTCTTAGTCAAGTTCTGCTTCCTCTTCATATACAATAAGGCTCTGTGTACTTACAGACACCGATTCTGCATCATTCGTTTTAAGTGTATCGGCAACTTGCTGTAAAAGTTGTCTTCTGCGTTCTGCCTCAGCTTCCTTTTTTTCTGCTTCTTTACGAGCAGCTTCCTGTTCCTGGGCTATTCTTTCTTCCTGAATCTTTCTGCGTTCCTCCGCGACACGCTCTTGTTCCTGTTTGATTCTTTCGTTCTCGACTGCAAGTCTTTCTTCTTCCTGCTTTTTTGTCGTTATTTCAGCAGTAAGGAGTGAAATAAGTCGTCTTATCGATTCTGCCTGAGATGATTCCGGTTCAAGCTCTATATACTGTGTATAATCAAGTATCGCATTGTCATAAGCCTGTTCTTTCATACGTGCGTTCGCCCTGTTTAGCAAAGCGGAAGCAAACGAAGGATTTGCAGCGAGTGCGTATGAATACATCTCCTCTGCCCTGTCATAATATCCAAGTGCAAACGCAGAATTTCCCGCGTTGTAATACAACCGCCGCTTATCGGTTCCGCTTACGCCCGTACCAAGCTGGAAAACCTCCAGCGATTTCTGGTACTGCCCTGTCTGATAATAGGCAAGTCCGAGGTAATTGTATACATCAGGATTCACATCTGTTTCAAGAACAGCCTGCTGCAAATATATTATAGCTTCCGCGGGCTTGTTTTCACAGAACAAAGAAAGCCCCTTATCGTAATTGCACGCCATAAGATTTGCACTTGAAATGAATACAAGCAAAAAAGCGGCAAATGTTATTTTTCTTCGTAAAATCAAAATATCAAACCTCCGACATCTAATCTTCGTTTCAACGCAGCTTTGCAACATGACTTCAAATCACAAATAACCACGAAGGTTGGGACTTTCGTCACAAAACGACTGCTTTTTACAGTCGTTTTTATAAATTTCTTCATTTGACATATTCGAATAAAAAAGTTACTCTAAATATAAAAGTTACTCTTTTTATCTTTATCGGAGTTCCAATGGATTCTATTCAGATAATTCTTATTGCAGTTTTAGGCACCGGTATAGCTTTCTTAATCTATACCATTTTAAAATCGATACTTTCTCCAAAGAAAGTTGAGGGAATACAGAAGTACGTCAAACAAGGTAAATATCAGGCTGCTATAAAGCTTGCGAAAAACCTCATCGCAAAAGACCCAAAAGACGTTTTCGCACATTACTGGCTTGGTCAGGCGTACATAAACGACGGCAAACCAGAACTTGCACTTATGGAGCTTAAGTTCGTAAATCAAAACGCAATTTTTGAAAAAGGGCTGTCTGAGAAGGCTTTCCGTAAGCAGATTGCAGAGCTTTACGAAAAATTCAACCAAAACGAAGATGCATTAAAAGAATATCTCTTACTGACAAAACTGGAACCAACGAACGCAGAGAACTTTTACCGTGCTGGAAAGCTTTTCGAGCAAAAGGGAAAAATTGATAATTCGCTGGCATACTATCAGCAGGCTTTACAAATCAACAAACGTCATGTCAAAGCCCATGCTTCGCTCGGATTGGTACTATACAAGACAAAACAATATGGAGAAGCAAAAAAGGAGATAGACATAGCCATCCAGCTTAGTCCAGATACTTTCTCTTCATATTATTATTTGGGTAAAATCCTTAAGGAAAACAAGGATTATGCGGCGGCTGTAGAAGCTTTTGGAAAGGCTCTTCGTGACCCTGAATACAAACAGAAGTCGCTTTTGGAAAGAGGTTCATGCTACGCTTCTGCCGACAACACCGAAAAAGCTATCGTTGAGTTTGACAGAGCTGTAAAAGCCTCTCAAAACGACTCCTCGCAGGAGACGCTCTACGCAAGATACTTTCTTGCCGCATGCTATGAAAAGACAAGGCAAATTGAGTCTGCCATCGTGCAATGGAACGCTATCAACGCAAAGAACCATAATTTCAAGGATGTTCCGGCAAAACTCTCTCAGTATGGTGATATTGAAGCAAACGACAACATGAAGGAATATCTTACATGCAACACGGAGAACTTCTGCGCTATTTGCAAGCGAATTGTCACAAACGGACTTAAACTCTCTGCAAAGACAGTTGAGCAGAAAAAATTCGGCTGTATTGTATCTGCTTCAGAATCAAAGGCAGAAAACTGGATGAACACACGTCAGCAGCTTTTCCTTGTCGTGTTCTACAGAGAGCCTGATCTTATTGAGGACACGGTTTTGCGAAAGCTTCATGAAACTATAAAAGCGAAGAACTTCCTGAAGGGAATCATATGCACAAGCGCGGGCTTCACCCGTTCCTCCGTCGAATACTCCGAAAGCCGCCCACTTGAGCTTATAGACAAGCAGAAACTCCAAAACCTGCTGGACAAAGCCTCGTTGTAGCGACTTCCAAGAAGCAGTTGTAATATGAAAATTCTCTGTATTTCAGACCAGATAGATCCACTCGTATACAGCAGCTCTGCTAAGGAACGTTTCGCTGATATAGACCTTGTTCTATGTGCGGGAGATCTTTCCACCGACTATATAGATTTTGTTGTCTCTACGATTAATAAACCGACTTATTTTGTATTCGGGAATCATAACCTGAACGATTTCCCGTATTATCACAGAACTGCAGAAAACGGCGGTTATATAAAAACCGACAGATACGAATTATCACACTCACACGGAGCCATATACATCGGATTCAAAACAAAACGCGAGCAAAACCTGCTTCTGGCAGGAGCATCCGGTTCAATACGCTACAACCGGGGTCAATGCCAATATACAGACAGGCAGATGTTCAGGAGTCTTCTCAAGATGGTACCATCGCTTATAAGGAACAAAATGCGATATGGCCGCTACCTTGATATCTTTTTAACCCATGCCCCTCCGCTCGGTATTCACGACAAGAAAGATCCTTGTCATACTGGATTCAAGTGCTACTTGTGGTTCCTAAGAAAATTCAAGCCAAAATACATGATTCACGGGCACATCCATCTTTATGATATTCAAGACCAGCGAGTCACACCATTCGAGTCTACAATTGTAATAAATGCATTCAGCCATTATATACTGGAAATTCCAGACCCGATTAAAAAAGAAAAAACAAAAAAACTAAGGCAAAGCACCAAGGAAGAGTAATGGACCGGACATTAATAGCACAAAGCGAGAACGATTTTCTTAAGGCACGCAACAAAGCTTTATTCAACGAACTTCAGCATTTCCTGAATCCAGAGGAATCAAAGCTGCTTTCTTTTTCAGACGTAAAAGATCTTCTTAAGCCGAAAGGCGAAGTCTACATGGGCATGCAGGTTGTTCCTGTCTCTCTTATAGTGGGAAGCGAAGGTCGCTACCACGACTTTGACAATCACTTTTTTCCAAAAAGCATGCACCTAAAAACAAGATGGGAAAGCATCGACAGGGCTCATCTAACTGACGTAATTCTTCCACCTATAATTCTTTACGAAATAGGCGGTCTTTATTTTGTAAGAGACGGGAACCATCGTGTCTCGGTAGCGAAGGCTCAGGGAGTCGAGAACATCGATGCAGAGGTCATAAGCCTAAAAAGCGAAATAAAACTTAAGCCTGGCTGGTCGGAAAGACGTATTCTTAAGCAGGTAATCCAATACGAAAAACGTGTTTTCTACTCAGAAACCTCGTTCGGTGATATAACGGACTGCTGGAACATCGATTTCTCGACTCCCGGACAATACGATGTGCTTTACCAGCATATTCTTATTCACAAGTATTATATTAATCAGGATAAAAAAGATGAGATTCCGATGGAAGAGGCTATTCTCTCCTGGTATAACAATTTATACCTGCCGATTGTAACCGCGATAAAAAAACGGAAGATTCTTAGGCGTTTCAGAGGAAGAACAGCCGCGGACCTTTACGTCTGGATTATTAAATACTGGGATGATTTGAAAAAACGATTCGGACAGGCAGTCACTATCGATGATGCCGCGTCTGAATTCAGCGAAAAATTCGGCAAAGGTATTTTCATCCGTATCATCAACTTCTTGTCAGGATTGTTTAAGAAATAACGACTGACAACGTTTTTTGTCATTTATATCACCGTTGATGATGAGTGGTAAAAGAAAAAACTTGACTACAGTATCTTTCAATGTTACTATTTATTAGAATATCCAAATAATTAGTAATAAAAGGGAGTTTTCCGTGTTTGGTGAAAGCATCACGTTAATACCGTTGATAATAACGTTTATAATTTCTATTTATTTTTTCATACTTCTTATTTCTATAAACCGCAAACAAAAAGGATTCTTTCCTAAATCACTTATTGCGGCACCTGCCATACTTGTTATAGGAATGTTGATTTCAATAATCAAGCCAGATATCTCAATTGTAGCGATAACATTGACTGTCGCGATTTTTTTCTTCATCCCATATTTTCGAAGTATAAAAAACGATAATAAAGAGAAAAGCCAAGGAATAGATGTGCTTTCGACTCCTGACATGCCAGACCCTCAAGAAGAGGCTGCTAAAGCTGAGAAAGCCTTTTTCGAAAGCAACCTTTCACTTCTCACAGCCGGAAAAGATTATGTTGTTCATGCAGGACAAGCTTTCTCTGAGGAAAACGGATTCTCGCGTCTTCTTGACTTTATAAACACAAGTCTTATCCGCGAGACAAAAGCTGATGGCGGTGCAATCCTACTTATTGATGACTTTGATGATGTTATCAGCGTAAAGTCTTTTTCGGGCGATTTTCCGCCTCCGTACAAGCTCCCAGAGGATTTACCGCATAAAGTTGTCCGTGTTGAGACTTCTTTCCGTTTCGCACAATTTGCATTGAACGAGAATGTATTCGGAGCAGTTGCTACAAGCGGCAAAGCAGAACTAATAACGGAGCCCGCTTCAGATCCCCGTATTTATCAGAACGAGCCAGAAGATTTCTTGAAATGCGGCAGTTATATTCTTGTTCCAATGGCACTCAATGATAATGTTATCGGAGTTGTAGCTCTTGCCCGTCGTTACGGCTCGCCATTATTCACAGATAAAGAATTACGTAATGCCCAGGTTCTTACGGATTATGCCTGCGCATCAATACAAAACGTTTATTCTTTCCAGGAAATAAAAGAACATTCCGAAATGACGCGAGAAGCTGAGATATCAGGAAAGATACAGCAGACTCTTGTTCCTAAGCAGCTTCCACAAATTCCAGGAATTTCGCTCGGTGCTTTTACAAACGCATCTGAAGGTGTTTGTGGCGACTACTACGATGTTCTTCCTTCCAGAAAAGACCGCGTATCTTTCCTTATGTCAGACGTTGCGGGTAAAGGTATGAACTCTCTCATAATTATGATTATGATTCGTGCAATCTTGCGCCTTATCGTCAATACGACTCAATCAGCTGCTACGATTCTTTCTTGGGCGAACAGAGGAATTTCAGTTGAGAATAATATTGACCATTTTGCCAGCCTTGCACTTATAAATTTTGACACGACGACTAACAAAATTCAGTTTGCAACCGCAGGAAGTACGCCTATTCTTTACTACAATGCACAAACTGATGAAATATCAAAAATTTCCACTTCTGCAGACCCGATTGGAGTGGAGAAAATGACTGAGTATACCGATAATGAAATGGAGGTTCATTCGGGAGATATTATCGCTCTTTATACTGATGGTATAATAGAAGCAGTTAATGCGAACGGAAACCAGTATACATCTGAAAAACTTATTGAAACAATTAGAAGCAACAATAAGTTATCCAGTAAAGAGATAGCAAGCCTTGTTAAGGCTGATATAAAAGATTTCACGGGCACAACCCGGCAGCATGATGATCAGACTCTGCTGATAATAAAGGTTTTATAAGGAGTTTTATATGGAACTTAAAATCCGTAAGAACGGAGAAATCTATATCATCGATGTAAATGGTGAGATGGATTTGTACAATTCATATAAATTAAAAGAGTTAGTTATGAAAATGCTGGAGAAAAATGTCCGCAGTTTCATTATTAATCTTGAGCAAGTCGATTATATCGACTCATCAGGAATTGGCGCTCTTATCTATATCTGCTCTACAATAAAAAAGATGAACCTTAAGCTTTCGATAGCAAACATTCATGGTTCCGTAAAGAAAGTTATAGAGCTGACGAAACTGATGGGCTACTTCCCTATTGCCAATAGCGTTGAAGAAGCTCTGATGAAAATCGCTAACTAAATTCTTTTTCGGCTTGAAGTTTATCATATTTCGAAGATAAGGAACTTTTTTATGAATGAAATTAAAGAATTAAGGTCGGACGGTAGCGACCCACTTTTTGACAAAACAAGCATGTTGTTCAAGGAATTCCCGTCAGACTTTCGCCAGATAAGATATTTCACGCTTCTTATTGTTCAGTCTGCACCATTGGAAATTAAAGAGATTAACCTTCTTGAGCAGCAGATAAGTGAGGTTATTAAAAATGCCGTAAAGCACGGAAATGAGTGCGATACTAACAAGAAAGTACGCGTTTGGTATTCATTCAGTCCGACACATGCTCACCTTATCGTCGAAGATGAAGGAGAAGGATTCAAAGATCTTGAGAAATGGAACGAGTTCAACAGAAAGAGACTTGAATGCTTGCACACACAGAATTTCGAGCAATTAGCCGATTTCGTATCATTCCGAACAAATAAAAGTGATGACCATGACGGTGGAAATGCCCTTTTTGCCGCTCTTGAATACTGGAACGGTGGATTCGTTTACAACGACAAGAGAAACGGAGTAGCGATGCTTAAACGTTATCAGCAGAAACGCCATGGTGTTGCTATTGACGGTGAGTAATTTCTTACTTTTAGGTTTGTAATCTATACAAAAAAACAGTCTCCCAAAAAGGAGGCTGTTTTTTTATCTTCTTGCACAGAATGCTGTAATTAATACAAAATACTGTAATTTATAAAGCTGATTTATCGAATCTGGAAATAATATCTTTCAAAATACGTTACACGCTTTGAAGCCTTATTCCAATATGAGCTTTCTGGATAATAATCAACGATTGTCTTATAAAGATCATACGCCTTATTTACATCGAGCATATCAGAATTTGTCTCGTATACCTGAGCTTGGATATAATAAGCTTCGTCTGAAAAATAGCTGCCATCATCTATTATTAGCTGTGCTTTATCGACTGCTTCCTGCCCTCTTCCTGCAAAGAACGCATCGTTTGCTTCGTCGATAAGCTGCTGGTAGTAGTCATCATCGTCATAACCATCGCCAAAATCGATACCGTCTCCGAACGAGAAAATTACATCAGGTTCGTCAGCAAGGGAAATACCGCTATCGATTATGATATCCTCAATAACAGTTTCTGATTGTTCTTCTTTTACTTCAGAAATCTCTTCCGGTACTTCTTCTGGTTCCTTATCTATCTCATTGATAAGCTCGTTTTCAATGATATCAGCTTCTTCGTTTTCTTTATCATCGATCTGTACAACCGGCGGAATATACTCAGGAGCTTTTATATGCTGCTTATTACCGTTCGTTTTATCAATCGTTACAAGGAGATAATCATGAATGTATGTATCTGTCAGAATATCCTGCTTACAGAAGTGTAACAATGCTTCTCCCGCACGGTCTGAATAAAATTTAAGAAGCGTTGAGTTTCCTTTTTGTTCACGCCCCTTGAACGACAGCGTCTTGGAATTGTTCTCATCGCCCATGTAGAGCCAACCTTCTCCAGGATACGTTACATCAAGATATTGCTTTTTTTTCATGGAAACTGTCCTGGAAGGAGCTTTTTCATCAACAACAGGCTCTTCAGAATCAGTTTCCATTTCTTCGCTTGTCTCAGGCACATCAGGAGTATTATTCGCTATATTAGTGTTTGTGCTTGAACTTGGGTTTTCTTTTTCAGAAGCCAAAGTCGAAGCATTTTCTGTCGATACCCCTACTACACTTGGCGATGTCTCATTTTTGCTGTCAGTAATTTCGGGAGAATTGGCAGAAGAATCGTCTTTTATCTCAGCTGGCATAATTGTTTCAACAACTCCAGATTGTTCTGGAACCTTTTTCTGTTCTTCTTGTGTTTGGTACTCCTGAATTTTTTCTATTTGTACTGAATTCTCCTCACCACCGGAAGTTACATCCGGTGATTCATCACCAGCTGTATCTGCTGATTCAACATTTGCCGTAATATCTTGCTCAATATCAGTCTCATTGAGAGTCTCAACAGCAGTTAAATTTTCATCTAATTCTACTTCCGGTTGTTCTACAACTACAAATTCAAAAAAATCATCTGTATCATCAGACATTTCATCCATTGAAAACATTTGCGCAAAGCTGATGTTAGTGAGACATAAAACCACAGTCGTCATAATTGTAATTTTCGAGAGCTTGCAATTCATCAATATTTTTTTCAGCTGGATTTTCAAGGTACCGCCTCCAGTAAATCATTTATAAGGTTATCATTCACGGTTCGCATATTGTCCAACATTTCTCCGTCCGGCTCTATGAACCACCGCTTTGCTTCTTCCTCACTCCATTGAGACTGTTTTTTTCTTGACAAAATATAGTCTTTTCCAAGTCCCGGCTCTTCTGGAAGATAAATATACTCATCGACAGTCGTTCGTTTTACAACCGTTTCCGAATCTGTTTTACCCATACCAATAACAACAATAAGTATCAAAGGGATACAAATGATAAGCGCGCATACAGCAAGGAATATTGTCCTGTTGTTCTCCCACATATCAGATACGAAATCCAGAAACTTATCGAACAGCTCTTTTATTCTGTCAATTAAATCTCTTAGTTTTTCATTCATTGCTTGTATCGCCTTCCGAACCAGTTTCTCCCTGATCAACTACTTTAGTTTCAGTGTCCTGCTCAGACTGATTTTCTGTTGCATGTTCGGCATTTTGACCGGTTCCAACATCGTCTTGCTTATTCAAACCAGATGTTGTCTCCTGTTCCACTTTTTGCGCTGTTTCGACAATAAGCCCGCGCGTAAGGTTACCGACATTCCGCTTTGGTGGGTGCGGCGGAATGTAAACATCTTTTTCAAGCGGAACATCTTCTTCCTCAAACGGCTCAGGATCTGGCAAAATAATTTTTCCGTTCTCCTCAAGTTTAATCGTAATAACTTTACTTACGCCGGATTCTTCCATAGTAACGCCGAGCATCGTGCTTGCACCGGCAACAGTCTTTTTGTTGTGAGTAATTACGATATATTGGCTAACATTGCCGAATTCACGCAGAGTCTGCACGAAACGCAGAACATTCTGCTCGTCAAGTGCAGCATCTATCTCGTCGAGAAGACAGAACGGCGACGGACGCACCATATAAGTCGCAAAAAGCAAAGAAACTGCCGTCATGGTCTTCTCGCCACCTGAAAGAAGCGCAATATTCTCAAGTTTTTTTCCGGGCGGCTGCGCGAATATTTCTATTCCGGATTCAAGTACGTTTTGCGGATCAACAAGACGTAGCTCCGCGCGTCCGCCGCCGAAAAGCCGCCTGAACATATTGTGGAAGTTTTTCTTAATCTTGTTGTAAGTCGCAAGGAACTGCTCGGTAGACTCCGCTCGTATCTCTTCTGTTATGCGAACAAGGTCGTCACACGCTTTCTGCAAGTCGGAAAGCTGCGTTGAAAGGAAATCGTAGCGTTCTTTTGCCTCGGCAAACTCTTCCGGTGCCATAAGGTTTACGGAGCCGACCTCGTTCATCGCCTGTTTTGCCGTAGAAAGCTGGTAACGGAGCGTTCCGGGAGCAGCTGTTATTGCTTCCATCCTGTCCGCAAATTCCATAAGGTCGCGTGAATGCGTCTCGCGGAAGTTTTCTTTTGTGGCGCGAATCTCAGTTTCTGCGGTCGCAAGCTCCAGATTATATTTCTCTATCTGAGACTGATAAGTCGCCATCGCATCTTTTTTAGACTTCAGTGCTTCCTGCTTTTCAATAACATCCGAATTGCGTTCTTTAACGTTCGCTTCGAGTTTTATCATATCCTCAGTGAGCTTGACACCTTTCCGCTCAATTGAGGCAATTTCACCTTCAAGCTCCAGAACCTGCTCTTTCAGTTCATCGTAACGAGTAGTTTCCTCATAAATCTCATTCTCCAAATCATGAAGAGCCGCTTCCTGCGCTGAAAGCTGGCGACGCAAAAGACGCATCTGCTCTTCTGCGGCAGAAACCTGAGTTTTCATCTGAGCCTGATTTATGCGCATATCTTCCAATGTCGCACGGTATTCATCAATTTTTTTTACCAGATCTGTCGTATCGCTTTTTAGCGACTGAATTTTATCGCGTTTTTCCTGAACTTGTGCGCGGTTGTCATCAATTCTTCTGTCTATGCCGCGCTTTTTCGTGATAATTCCTTCCGGAGAAAGGAATTCATCAATAAACTGAGGAGTTTTCGCCGCATAACCCTTGAAAACGCTCTCCAACTCCTGAACAAGCTTTTCCAGCTCAGTAAAAGACGAAACCGCGTTCGCACCGAATTTCTGAACATCGCTTTCAAGCGGCTCATGAAGCTTTGTAAAATCTTCGAATATGCTTTTTCGCCCAGAGACAAGCACGCGCAGCTGGCCAATAACATGCTCTACGCTTTCCTGAGCTTTCTGCCGTGATGCAGAAGAATAACCCGCATCACGAAGCTTTGAATCAAGCTGCGTAACTATATCGTCAGTTATTTCTTCCAATTCGGATTTGAGCTTCCCGCGTTCCACATCAAGATTTGATATCTGGCTCTCATATTCTGCACTCAGTTTGTCGTTGTCGTTTATCCGGTTACTCGCGATTTTTATGTTGTCCTCAAAAGAGGCTATGTTTTTGGCGATTTCCGAAAGTCTTTTGTTCAAATCGTGAAGAGAAGCTTCCTGACCGTCCGCATCATCTTTAAGAGTTTCAATGCTTTCTTCAAGTGTGACTTTTCTGCCTTCCAGCTGGTTGATTTTTTGCTTCAGCTCGCTTTCGCGCTCATTATGAATCTTAAGCTGGTTTTCTTTGCCGTTCTTTTCAACAGCAAGACCGTATATTTCTTTTTGAAGAGAGACGATTTTTGATTCCATCTCGTTTACTTCATCAAGATGCTGTTCTAGCCTGCTGTTTATCTCGTCTATCTCTGCTTTCAGCGAATTTCGCTCTTTCTCTGCTTTTTGAATATCGTAAGTCCGGTTTTCCTTGTTCTGAACGAAAGTCTTAAGACGCAAAAGCTGAATATCAAGCTCCAGGTTAAAAATCTTTTCCTTAAGCTCGCGGTAATGATTCGTCTGCTCTGCCTGAATCTTAAGAGAATCGTAGGAACGCTTAACCTCGCCAAGAATGCCTTCTACCTGGCGCATATTTTCCTGTGTCCGTTCGAGCTTTCGCTCAGCTTCGGCACGGCGCACCTTGAAACGCGTTATTCCGGCAGCTTCCTCAAAGATATAGCGGCGGTCTTCCGGCTTGCTCGAAAGAATCTGGTCAATTTTGCCTTGCTCCATAACGGAGTATGCCGCCTTACCGACACCAGTGTCCCAGAAAAGCTCCCTAACGTCCTTAAGCTTTGCCTGAGTACCGTTAATCCAGTATTCACCCTCGCCAGACCTAAAAAGCCTGCGCTTTATTGTAATCTCGCTCAGATCGAGCGGTAGAAGCCCCTGCTCGTTTGAGATCGTAAGTGTCACTTCTGCAACGTTCAAAGGTTTTCGTGTCATCGTGCCGTTGAAAATAACGTCTTCCATTTTCTCAGCACGCATATTCTTCGCGCCTTGCTCACCAAGAACCCATTTCACCGCATCAACGACATTACTTTTGCCGCAACCATTTGGTCCAAGAAGCGCAGTAATACCATCGGCGAATTCTATGTGAGTACGATCAGCAAACGATTTGAATCCGAATATATCCAGACTTTTAAGAAACACTCAATCCTCCAAAAGCCCTGTCCAATGGCTTTTGCAATGTTAATGCGGCACAAAATGAAAAGCCGCTAATAGTAACAGTTTTAAAAACTAAGGTATTCTATTTTACCGCACTGTAGTATTCAACGCAAGTAGGGAGTTTGAAAGGAACTTGTCTCTGATTTTTTCACAAAAAAAGGAACAGAATAATTATATGGGCGCATGACGGGCGTTCCGGGGTTCGCTAACGCTCATTCGTGCGTGTATCTGCGCACATGGATTGCGTGTCCGCGTGAGCGGACATCAAAAATCAATTTCCATACACAACCGACCTCGAAGAGGTCGGACGAGCGCAAAAACTGATGAGTTTTGCGTCAGCAAAACTCGGTAAGTTCGGGCGGTAAGGAAGACGCACGAACGACTGCCCCTCCATGCCCTTGCGCAGGAGTTTCTTACTTAGTCTTCTTGACCAACCAATTGTTATATATTATATTTTAAACAGCACCACGGTGGTGGTAGGCCGAACCTCCGAATTCACATGAATAAGGAGGCCTGCATGTCAGGATACGAAAGCATTATGCTTCTTTGTGCAGTCGTGACAACTGTTGTTACGGTTGCATCGTTTGTCTTTGCTATATGCAAGGCTCTCGCCAAAAAAAGAAAGAAACGCAAGTAGATAAAAAGAAAGCCTACACTGAATTTGAAGTGCACCCCTAAAGTTGGACAAATAAAGTTCAAATTTAGGAGGTACATTTTTTATGCCCAAATACTCAGATGAGTTCAAAATTTGCGTTGTAAAAGCTTATCTAGCCGGAGACGGTGGAACAGAATTCCTTGCAAAGAAATATAATGTAGCAAGAAGCTGTATCAG
>JAEEGL016701768.1_pt1 | contig 19624 bp, 15 predicted proteins | sample 9134231 | NCBI WGS metagenome assembly JAEEGL01 (sample SAMN16246548, study PRJNA631951) | gut metagenome | biome: gut microbiome; feature: rumen; material: fiber-attached | host: Bos | place: Iran: Karaj | collected 2018-10 | reverse complement strand
TTGCATCCCTGACTTTTACCTTATCTGGTTTATCAAGCACTTCGTCCGTGTCAAGGAAGTCCTCGATTTCACCGGCAAAGTACATAAGTCTTGCCTTCTTAAGAACCTCATTCTCCATTTCCTCGAACTTCTGGAGGTCGAGGTTATTCTGGTGTGTAAGGAATCTGAACTTAATCTGGTCCTTTGAATGTGGCAACTCGAAATCAAAGTAACCGTTTGCGTCACCCTTCAACTTGAAGGGCTTATATGAAATCTTTGACAGGTCAACTGTTGCATGGAATTCCTCACCGGTAACATCATCGGTTGCCGTAATCGGATACTCGTTGCCGTAACCACTCGCACGAAGGAACAGAATAATTGCGTCCCTATCACCCTCAAGCATATCCCTCGGTGCCACCTCGTCACTCATCACCTTCTGTTCAAGCATCGTATCAATGATAAGCTTGTCACGGTAAAGGTTCGGTGCGATAATCATGTTCTCGTCGTATGCGGTAAGATAAGACACGGGGACCTTCGAGGTCTTTGTCTTATAGCACTCACCCTTTGACGGCAACGGAATCATGTCGAACGTCTCGTGTGCCTCGAAAGAAGTTTTCTTCGGGATATAATCAATGTCCTTATTAGCAATACTTTCTGTTGCCTTATCAACCGTCACTTCCTTCTTCTCGGCGACAGTTTCATTACTGTTGATTTTCATCATGCTTGATGCAATCTCGTCCTGAATCTTCTTGGACGTGCGACTCTTGCGCTGTTTCTTCTTGGTAAGCTCGTTCGGGTCTCCACCACGTTTGATATAGTCATCATACACCGACTTCTGTGCGTTTTCAATCATCTGGATTTGTTCCGCAATCTGTTCGTCAGTGTACAATCTCTCACCGGTTTCCTTAACAGTCTTTGACTTCATGGTATCGATGGTCTGCTGTTTGGTGTTCTCATACATTTCATAAGAAGCCTTATCAATCTTAATCAGCTTCTCGTTTTCTTCTTGCTGTGTCATCGTAATATGTTGTGAATTGATTTTTTATAATAGACGTCTACTAATACTTAGTGGCGTTTCTTTTTTTCAAGTTCTTTTTCGTATTTTTCACGATATTTACCAACTTTCTCGGCCAGCAATTTCATTACCGCACTCGGATTGTTGTTTATGTCGTGTTCCCATATACGGATAAGCGGTATTGAATGTGCCAGCGCCCACATGTCTTTCTGTTGGTCAACCCACTCCGCATGTTTCTGCATCTTGTTTTTCTGTTCGTGTAGTAACCCGTATCCGTGAAAATAGTCACCATCAACTTCCAGCAATAGATTTGCGTCCGGCAGATAGAAGTCAAAGTACCTTCCGATAGAAACCGCCTTATATTGGTACACGTACTTGATACCAAGCTTATCCAAGAAGTTCCTGGCAAACCTTTCCTCAAGTTTTGATGTACCATATTCAGGGTGTGGCCTCTTGCTTCTCGGTACCGGTGTTTTCTTCGGTGGTTTCGGCAACCTACTGTCCTTCGGCTTAACCCGCTTCGCTACCGCCTTCTTTACTGTTGGGGTCCCTTTCTTTACTGGCTGTTTCATAGTTTGTTCCTGAAATAATAATTGTCCTTTAGTGCATCGATTGCTTCTTCTACTTTCTTGCAGTGTTCCGTAAAATTCAACACGGTTTCATTGTCAAGCTGAAACCACTCGTTCAGCACGTTTTCGCCCTTGAACCTGATATGAAGCATCTTCTCCATCATAAACGGGTGTTCCGTCTCGTATTTCGCAACGAGATAAATTTCACCGCCGTTCCCGGTCTGGAGCTTCTTGATACGTTTCTCCACGTCACCTCTGGTGACACCTATTTTATAGTAATTCTCCTTCTCCCAATCACCAATCAAATAAACGGTACCCATTAAAGTTCAGTTTGTTAAAAATTACTAACTGGCCTTTCCAATGTAAAGCGAAAACACTTTTAACGACTATTTATTTGTAAATCACGTGATATAATTTTCAATTGCAATGAAAAAAACAGTCAAGAAACACATTAACGAAATCAGCCGCATCGTAAAGCACATGCCTAAGACATTGAACGAGGCGGTGTATGAGGATTTCAGCGGATACGATATTACTGAGGACGAGGAACTTGGCGACCCGATGAAAAAGAACGCACTCCCTCAGGACGGCGCAATGCCACAGGACCCTAACGGAATGCAGGCACCTGAACAACCACAAAATGTCGAGGCACCTATCCAGGGCGAACCAGGACCTGACCAGGCACCTGAAGCACCAATGGGTGCTGATGTTCCGGAAGACAAGGACGCTGGCGATGCTCTTAACATCGAACAGTTCGTGGATGATATTCGCAAGAAATCACTGAGGGGTATGGCTCAGTTGGCCGAGTCACCAGAGGATGAAAGATACCAGCTTCTTAAGAAGATTTGGCAGATTTGTGACAAGAAACCTGAGCAACAGACGGCTTTTGGCAACCCTAACGCTCAGATGCCACAGAAAAAATTCTAATCCACCTATTTATTAAGAAAATAAGAGTACAAAAACATAACATAAAATGTCAGACCTTCTAATTAAAATGCCGCTCGTGTACGAGCCATTAAAGAAAAACAGGTTTATCCTCCGTTTCCCTGCTGACCTTGGAATACAGGAGTGGACGTTGGTTTCAGCAAAGAGACCTTCTATCAACCAGAACCCTGTTGAAATTCCATTCTTGAACACGTCTACCTGGGTGCTCGGTCGTTACCTATGGGAAGATATAAACGTTGTGTTCCGTGACCCAATCGGTCCTTCAACCTCACAGGCAGCTATGGAGTGGATTCGTCTCGGTTCAGAGTCAATCACCGGTCGTCAGGGCTATGCTGCTGGCTACAAGCGTGACGTTGAACTCGACATGCTCGACCCTAATGGTGTCGTGGTCCAGAAGTGGATTCTAAAGAACGCATTTATCACCAATGCCGACTTCGGTGAACTTCAGATGTCTGATGACTCTCTCGCAGAGGTCACCGTTACCCTCAAGATGGACTACGCTATCTTAGCATATTAAACAAGTAAATTCCTTACGAAACAGCCGAGACTCACGTCCCGGCTTTTTTATTATGAATTGTTAGATAGTACCTATCTAACAATGTAATAATAAACCCCGGTGGTTATCCATCGGGGCTTATCGTAATATGAGAACAAGTTTAGAAGGTTAGTCTCTGAAGTCAACGCTCTCTGGGTAGATGGTGAACGTGAGGTCGATGTACTCAAGGGTTGGCGTAGGCTTCACGTGGATGGTGCAAGGGAGCGTGTGTGCGTCACGTGCTTCCACGGAGTCGTCGATGTCAATCTTGTAGTCATAGATACCTCTGTTCGTCTTGACACTTGAGAGGATTGGTGTGACGAGGCTCAGGAACTGGTTCTTGAGGCTGTTGTCATACTGGTCGAAGATAAGGTTCTTACCAACACCGGTGATGAGCTTCTTGATACGAATCATGAGCCTACGCACGTTAACTCTGTTGAGAGGGCTGTCCACAGTGTACATGGTCTTGTTACCCCAAATCTTAACGCCGTCGGCGGCGAAGGTCTTGACAGGGTTGATGTTACCATCGTAGAGGGTGTCCTCGTCGGCGAGTCTGGTCTTCTTGCAAGCCCTTACGCAGTTCACGTCACCACGGTTGATACCGGCAGGTGCGAACCAAGGGAATGAAGTGTTGTCAACGTATGCAAGGTTCCTCACAACGTCCTTGGTTACAGGAAGGTTGATGTACACGTTCTCATCCTTGTCAAAGTACTTGACCCATGGCCAGTAAGTTGCTGCGTATGAGGTGTCAATCGAGGTGTTTGCAAGGTTCTCAACAATATCCATTGGTGCGTACATGTCCTCAAATGAGTCAGTTGCGCCGGTAGGCTTGTTAGGTGTGGTTACGATGTAAAGTGCATCACCACCACGTCCGTCATCGCTATCCTCGATAACATCAAGCGCATCCTCAACGAGAAGCTCGTTGTTCAACCAGTCGATGCCAGGGGTTGCGAACACGTTAATGTCGATAGCCTCAGGGTTAGCGAACTGACGATATGCTGCGAGGTATGCGTAGTAGTCACTGGTGATTGCGTTGGAAGGGAGGTCAAGATAGTTGAACTCCTGTCTTACCATGTTCTGGCCGTCAGGGTCGATGTTCATTTCCTTGTAGGTCTCACCGTTGTACCTAAGAGCCTTGAAGTTGTCGGTGTTGGTTCTTGACATTCTGTAAATGTCCCAACCGTCGAAACCGCCATAGAAGCACACAGTGAACTTACGTGCATTGATGTCCTCATAGATGGTACCCTCGTTGTACTGCTCGGTAACGATACGAGGAATCTTGGTCTGCTTTGATTTTGCGGTGTATGGGCTAACGCTGTCGAGGATGTACTCGTCACCATCAACGTTAACCTTGTTACCGAAGCTTCCAACACCAAGGATTGAATCAAGGTGGAAACCGTGTGACATTACGTGCGTAGAGCTAACGCCGGAATCCTCATGGTTCACACCCTTGTAAGTGAAGGTGTCAACATCGATACCGCTTAGGTTAGAGAAGCCGAAGTACTGTCTCTTTGCCTTGAGTGCGTAGTTGTAGTCAGTATTGTAGCACACTGGAAGTGGCTCCATGGTACCAATCTTGTGGAGTGGATAACCGAGGAAACCGCAAGGTACTGCACCAACCACATCAGCACCCTCGTTCATTTCGATGGCGATGTACTTTGACTTGAGTTCATACACTCCGTCATAGCTACCAACCCTCATAGGAAGATAGTTCTTGTCCTTCGGGATGAAGTTACAACCGGTGAACTTTTCAAGAACGACTGGATATGCGTCACTATCGTTCATTGCACGAACCACGAGGTCGAAGGTACCTTCGTTTGGACGAATCTTCTCGATGGAAATCTTGATTTCGTTGTTTGCGCTATCACCGTCTGACAGAGTATAGACACGGAATAGTTTCTGTGCCGTAGCGACTGCCGTATTACCACTGGTGGCTGCATTGACCTGGGACACAATCCAAGGAGTAACTGCACACCTGAACGCCTCACGATAGTCACTGAGGTTGGTTACTGCGCTCACACCAGCAATCTGAATTGTGGTAGCGGACGGAGTATCCTCACGTAGTTTCCTTAGAGCGTAGTCATAGACATACTCAACGAACAGCGGTGAGCTCTTCGCAAATGGTGAAGTGCCGAACACATTATAAATGTAGTCGCTGTCACCGTAATTCAGTGATACTGGGTACTTTACTGAAGAACCAGACTTTGTGCTGACGGTTAGAGTGAACTTACCGAGGTTGTCCTCGGTGACAATAGCTGCATTCGAATCAACTTGACCGGAGCTAACCTGCGTGCAATTCGCATCATATTTTACAGGAGAGTAATTGCCGAAAGAAACACCAGTTACATCATACGAAATGGTATCACCTGAGTTGACCATGCAGTCGCCCTCGTCACCATTGTAAGAACCCCTTGAACGGAGAACAGCAACTGGGTAGTTCTTTTGTCCTGCACTTGCGTAAACAACCCATGCCGTATTAACTTTGGTATATTCGGTTGTCGCAACCGGTTCGTTACCGTAACCAGAGAGACCGAGGGCACGGCAAACGTAAAGCTGTTTTGACTCCTTCAAATATTCTTTTGCAATATAAGGCAATTCATATTTCGGGTAGCCAGTACCTTTGAATTTCTCTGATGAAGTAGAGCCAAAGTAGTCTACGAACTCTGACCACTTCTCGATTTTGATAGGTTCGAACGCAGGACCCTTGAGCGTTTCACCAGCAAGGCCGAGGCTGGTGATGCCAAGGCTCTTGACTGAGTAGATTACGTCAACTTCCTTCGTATAAACACCTGGAGAACTGTGGCTCCCTCTTGCATTGTTTATAATCATTTTGTTAAACCTTTATTGTTGTCTTATTATTTTTAATATAAATAGGCATAAATCGCCAAAAGTCCGTCGGTAACGGCTTCATTTTTACCAATTAAGGTGTCGGGACATCCTCGTGTTCGATGGAAATCTCCTTCACTAACTGCGTTTTATCAATGGAAACCTCAACATCGTCCTTCCTTTCATCGTAAACCACGCTTGGATTGTAACCGCCAAGGATAATCTGGGCATCGTCGGACCTCACGACCTTTTCCACGTTGAAAATCTCGATTTGGTCACCATCATTGAACGTAAGGCCCTGTTCTACCGGCATTACTTTGCCGTTTACTTTAACTTTGAACGGTTCCTCGACTATTTTGTTGATGCCGAACAGGTCTGTTTCCGGATTAAGTCCCAAGAACACGAAATCTCCGTTCATCTTGAACCTTACACTGTTCTCACAACCCTTGAAATACATCCTGATTTCAACCGGCTGATAATAGTATGGTGTCTCACGCTTGTTTTCGCAGGGGTCTATTTCCTCTAACTCAACATAGGTGTTGTTTTTCTGGCTTCCACCGTCAGAACACTGGAGTTTGATGATAGGACACTCAGCCGTAACAAGGTCGTCCTCTTGGATTATGTACGCCATTACCCTGATTTCGAACGATTGGGAGAAGAACTGCCTGTCGTCCATGCTGTATTCCGACTCGTCGGAAATGTTTTCAAGCTTCATTGGCAGATAGTGTCCGTTCGGCCTGATATAGCACTGAATTGCACAGAACTTCTTGTTAAGCATCATGTTAAACTCGTTCAATAGTTGATATTTGTTGGTTACAAGACTGATGGTGTAAATCAAATCGACACAGAACGGCTGTTTCATTCTGTAATCCAGATAATAAGGGCGACCATTTTTGTCTTCAGTAAGCACACGCCTCATCAAATAGGTTCTTTCTCCGGGAATGTTCATGTTACCGCCGTGCAATGTACCAACCTGCGGGTTGTTTTCACGGGTGATAACCTTGAAGTTCATCAGCATGTTCTTGTGGTCGTCGCTGTCCTGCCACGACTCCATGTATTCTGAGAACCTCTGGGCTGAGAACAAGGCGATTGTCGGGATTTCCTTGTCTTCGAACACAACTGAAAGGTCTTTCTCGACCCACTCTTTGAATGCGGTGTCAATATCGACATATTCCAACGTGTTTGGAAGGGGCGTAGAGTCCTTCAACACCTCTTTGTAAAGGTTCTCACGTCTCTCCCTGGGGTCAGGTCCTCTCCTGAGTTTCAATATGTTCTTGTATTTCGTCTGTCCCATATTATCCATTAAACTCGTTAGCATCGACCGGGGCGCAACTAATGTTGCGGAATAGCGGTCTGGTACCATACAAGGTGTTCCTATTAGCATAAGAGTCCACCTTGCCGTCGTCGGTAACTGTCCAATACTCAATATGTTCTGGTGTTACCTGGACTCCGATGTAATCGCCTCTTTTTATATCACATTCGTATTCATCAAGCGTTGAATACAGGACACCGAACGTTAACTTACCTATTTTTGAGTAACGGCCTCTAATCTGTTTGGTGTCGTAAGATTTCATTTCGGCTTCGTCGATGGTGAAAACGACCGGCAACTCTATCGGCTGCTTAAAACGAATGGCACCCTTCTCAGCTTCTTGGTAAATGTCGTCAACCTTGGTCTTATCCATGTCAACTTCATAAAGTATCACAGTCTGATTGGCGTCCTGTTCCATATATTCCTTGGAGAACTCGACCTCCAGGTCGAAGTCCTCCTTGGAAAAGAACTTATCATTCCTTGTTATCGGATTCCGTCTTCTAATCGAACTGTTGTTAAACTGTATCGCCATAATCGTAATTGTAGCTATGCTATAAATAGTTTGCTTATGCGATTTCGTATTTCAACATACTTGGTTACTTTTCCACTCGCACGCACGGAATATGATTATAATTATAAATTATAATTTATTAAATTAGTCCTATTGGGTTAAATAATATATTCACTCTTTTCTTTATTTTCTTTTATTCGCCTTTTCTTTGTTTTCTTTTCTCAACCGTTCAATCATACGACAATACTTGTTTTTCTCGTTGTTTATTCGTATATTTGGCGTAACTGTGTATCAATGGCTACGAGTACAAAGGCACTAAACGAAGCTCTGACGCATCTAAAAGAGTACGCTGGTAAAAACCCGCACATATTGATGCTGAAACGTGACGTGATTATCAAGGGTGATAGTAACGCCATGACTGATTTTGCCATTGAGTACATCAACCGCAACTACAATGTGGAACCCAGGAATATCAACCGCATGACAAAGCTCGCCGATTGGTTTGCTGAGAAGTGTAGGGTGAATTGGGGTGCCGACGTGTTGCCAACAAAGGTTAAAATTCTGGTCCTTATAGGCGAAACTTCCGAAGTCTACCACTGTCTTGTCCAATTCCAACAGTCAAGGGAGCCGGTAATGGAGTTTATACCCAAAAAAGCGGTTCTTCGCAACTTTTTGGTCGAAGATTACAACAAAATTGAAGTGGATTTCGACCGTTACGACCGTCTTGCAAAGGCAAGGCGTCCGGAAAGCAACAGAACACTCAAACCGCATCAGAAAGAGGCCGTGAAGTTCCTGTTATCAAGGAAAAAATGCGTTCTCGCTGACGATATGGGCCTCGGTAAGACCTGTGAGGTGATTGTGGCCGCAATCGAAGGCAATTTTGACTCGGTTTTGGTAATTTGCCCGGCCAGTCTTAAAACAAACTGGCTTGAAGAACTAAGTTACTACGTTCCGGAGCGTGATGTGACCATTATTGGCGGTTGTGACGGCATGAGCAAGAAAGAAATCGAGAAATATCTCGGTTATGGTGTCGGAAGGTCCGGTAAAACCATTCCGGAACTCCAGGCAGAGGCCAAGGAACGTGGAAAATGGAACGAAAACCGCTTTGTAATCATCAATTACGACATTCTGAGTGATGTCTACAAGATTCCTGAGTCCAGAAGTAGGGAAAATATCGAAATAGCCTATCAAAACAGCCCCATGTTGCAGTATATCAACGGGAAAAAGACGTTGATTATCGTTGATGAGGCACATAGGCTGTCAAATATCAAGGCCGATAGGTACAAAATCGTCAATGACCTCATCAAACGTGGGCATCCGGACAGCCTGTACCTTGTAACCGGTACGCCAATCACCAACGACCCGGAAAATTTCTACAACTTGCTCTACCTTCTTGGTGATACAATCACTGATAACTGGCAATACTACATGGAAAGGTACTGTAGTGCCATCAAAATTCCAAAAGACGAGCACGAAAAGGCTAAAAGGGACCGGATTACGGCACAATACTTAGCCTCAAAGGTAAAGAATACCTGGTACGATTTGACGCAAGACGAAAAATCGGTCCTTGCACGCATAGTTGACAGACAGTGCAAGATGAGAATTGTACCAAAAGAACCTTCAAACCTTGATGAACTTCGTGACAAGACGATGCACATATATTTGAGGCGCACCAAAGAGGACCTGAACAGCCTCCCTTCGAAGTATTACCACGAAAAGTTCTATAAACTGAACCCTGAGCAACAGGCCGAATACGACAGACTATGGGCTGAATACGTAGAAGCCAAACAGGAAGAGAACCCGGACGTCGAACTCAACAAGGAACTGCTGGAAGGCGGTCTTTACCGAAGGTATCTATCAAACCAGATGGTCCCGCACACCATAAACCTGACCAACAAGTGCCTCGAACGTGGTGACAAGGTGGTTATTGCTTGTTGTTACGATGAAGAGCTATACACTTTGCGTGATTACTTTGGCGATAAGTGCGTTATCTACAACGGAAAAATGTCGCTCAAGGAAAAAGATGCAGCCAAGGAGAAGTTCATCCATGACCCGAACACAATGGTGTTCATTGGAAACATTCAAGCCGCCGGTGTCGGCATCAATCTGGTTGCCAGTCACGTACTGATTTTCAATAATATCTCATGGGTGCCTGGAGATAACCAACAGATGTGTGACCGTATCTACCGAATGGGCCAGACAAAGGACGTTCATATCATCTACCAGTTCTTCAGGGACACCCAGTATGAAAAAATGTGGAACACCGTGTTAAGGAAATCACTGGTTATTGACCAGGTTATCAAAAAAGAAGACGAAAAATGATTACTGTTAGATTTGAAGCCTACCGGACCAAGAAAGTCTTTACCGGTATTGACGAGGCCACGCTTGAGCCAACACTTCTAAACAAGTTCGAACTCGAATACAAAACGGAAGAGTACTTCGAAGACGATACTGACCCGGAACTCTTGTTGAATGCGTTCAAGGAAACATGTGTCAAACAAAGATACGAGCAAATGCTTTTTGATTGTGACCGAATAATGCATTTCGACGGGTTAACAGAAACCGAAGATGGGTTTGTGTATGAGACCCATTCGGAAAACTATTCATATTGCACCAGACTTATTGGTTGGAAGGACTGGGCCAGCAACGTGAACAGGACCTATCAGGTGAAAGAGGTTATCTTCAATGACACAGACTCGACAACTACGACAATCGAGCGAAATTTCAAGGATGACGAAAGTAGGATGAAAGTCCTGGTTGGACACCTGTGTCCTGATTTCGAGTGGGAGCTTGATGAAACCAATATCGGTTTCCCAATTACATACTGCACGCAAAAGGGCGTTACTGTTTCTTACGACTACCATGGACTCTATTAACGATTATGTAAACGAGGGACACTACCTGGCGTTCGTCGATATTATGGGAAAGACCGTTGATGGTCGTTACATATACCAGGTGGATTTCACGCAGGCTCCGGATATTGTCTGGGGAAACCTGTGGAATGCCACGCCCGCCGGTATAATCCCGCAAATCAGGCCGGAAGAGAACTGCCTATCGATTACGGCACAGCTTTTGACCAAGCACAGGTACCAACTGGCAAAGGAAAACACATGTTTCTCGATGCAGGACTGTATTGACGGCATACTTCCATTGATGTTCGACGAGCCATATAGCGACGAGATTGTTGTCCTACCGTTCGGCCTTCCACTGGAAGACGTAATTGACGAACTCGAAGAGAAAGGCTTGCACCTTGAGAATGTAAAAGTTGTCAGTCAAGAAAAGGACGACGCCGTTATTGACAGCCTCATTGACAACCTGGAGTCCCAGACAAATAATCAGGACGGTCAAGATGATGATGAAGGACCGGACGACGAAGATTTTGATTTCTGATGCCACAGCTTGTATTCATAAACTACAAAGGCGAAGAACTCGGAAAACATGTTTACGAGTTCATATTCAGCGATACGCCGGAGATTGTGTACGGAAAGGATTGGGACTACCCGAACCCTTCAATATGTGACGACGTTTCCCCTGACCCGACAACTTATTCCGAGGTAAAGATAGTCAAGACAACCTATAGGCTGAAAACCATACAGGAAACCGCTTGCTACTCCATGGAATATGCGATGAACAATATCATTGCGCTCGCCTGGATTGATATTGAGGGGCTTGAGGACTATCCGGAAAACGGTCGAATGGTATTCCATTACGGCGATGATATTGAAGAAGTTAAGCGGTTGCTCTCGGCCTACGACTATGTTTTCGAGGAAGAACCGGAAGCGGAAGAAAAGTAATCGACTGAAAATTTTTACCTGTATCCGTCTTGCATTTTGTTTTTTTTGAACATACCTTTGGTGAAAACGATGCCTATGGTTTTTAGGCTACAGTTGAAAACGGAACTTGTTAAAAGAAAACTTGATGAGAAGAAAACCAACCGCAGAGGAAATTTGTACATTCCTTGAGGGCCGTGACCCCGAAGAAAGGATTGTAAATATAGACTACCAATATCAGGACGATTTTGTCAAGGTAGTCATCAGAAACAAGAACGATGAGAAAGTGTACCGTGAGGAACCTTTCTATCCGTTTGTCTGGGCGACGTACGATGCCTGCCAAAAACTTGCCGGTAACAACAGAGAAGCGCTCAAGGCGAGCATGCACAAATACAATATCAGGTGCGACCGGCTTTCAATCGATAACATAGAGGGTGTTCCGTGTGAGAAAATGCTCAACGGATACCGGTTCATGTTCAGGGCGAAGGTCCCTATGAGCTATTCCAAGTTCCTAAAATTCTTCAAGGACAACGGAAATCCAATCTATTCGGACAACAAGAACGAAGAGCAAGGTAAAAGTTCGAACAAAGGCCAGTATATCTGTGTTACGCCACAGGAACAGTACCTGATTTCGAGTGGTAAACGCTTCTTCAAGGGTTACGACGACTACAACGACATTCTAAGAATGACCTTCGACTTGGAAACGGAAGGTCTCGACCCTACCAGACATAGAATTGAGTGGTACGGTATCAGGATGAACCGTAAGTGTTGGGTTGGTAAGGAAAGGAAGCATTTCGTAATCGAAATGCAGTTGCAGGGTAAAACCAAGGAAGAGAAAGACAGGTCGGAACTACAACTCATCGAGAAAGCCCTTAGTATCATATACAGCCTAAGGCCGGATGTTATTACCGCCCACAACGGCGAAAACTTCGACTGGTCTTTCATAATTGAACGCTGTAAGCAACTTGGTACAACCATTGAGGACGTTTCGGCAAAGTATTTCAACAAGAAGTCCCTCATCAACTATGCCAACGAGTTAGGCATTACGACATACAACGCCTGTAATCACATTTATGACGATGGGTTCAAGGACAGATGTGATAAACGTGGTATCAGGTACTACGAGGCGAGAAAGAAAATCAACGGCATCCGTTCCATTTCCAAGAACAAGAGGGAAACGACGCTGAAACTTGGTGGTGAAATCGAACACTTCCACCAGACCATAGTTCCGGGTATCATCATTACCGACTCGATGCACGCTGTGAAGCGTGCCCAGGCCACCGACAGTAATTTCAAGGAAAGTAACTTGAAATACGCAACCAAGTACCTGAAAATGGTGAAGCCGAACCGTGTGTATATCCCCGGCGACCGCATCAGTGAACTATCAAACGACTACGAAAAGCACTACGCTTTCAATCCAACCAACGGAAAGTGGTATGAAATAACCGAGTCAATGCCACTTGTCGCAGGACAGGGTTACGAGGCGGTCAGTGGACACTATATCGTCGAACAATATCTGGGAGACGACTTGTGGGAATGCGATAAGGTCGAGTACGCCCTTAACGGCACCGACTTTATGCTGGCGAAAATCATTCCGGTTCCATTCAGTAAGTGCGTAACAATGGGTACCGCAGGTCAGTGGAAGGCTATCATGCTTGCTTGGAGTTATGAGAATGGTCTGGCCATCCCTAAACCTGAGAATACCGGTAAATTCACCGGAGGTTTGTCACGACTTCTACGTGTCGGCTTCGTCGAGGGGGTTATCAAACTCGACTACAATTCACTGTACCCGTCCATCATCCTCACTTGGGCCATATCTGATGACACCGACCTGTGCGGAGCGATGTTGCAGATGCTCGAATACGTTCTTACTACACGTGAGAAGCACAAAGGCTTGAAGAAAGCTGCCGGTAAGGTGGTTGACAAGTACGAAAAGCTCATCAATGAGGGTATCGAACTGACTCCGGAACAGAAAGCCGAATACGACCAGGCATCGAATGCTTTCAAGATTGAAGATAACCGCCAGATGTCCGTTAAGAAGCTTGGTAACTCGTTCTTTGGTTCCTATGGTTCCAACAATGGTAGCGTGTTCCCTTGGAAGTCACTGAAATGTGCTGAACGAACCACCTGTACCGGTCGTATGGCACTGCGTCTGATGATTTCCCACTTCCACGGACTTGGTTACGAACCTATCGTCGGTGATACCGATGGTTTCAACTTCAAGTTGCCTACGTCTTACCGATACACCGAGGACAATCCATATATCGGTCTTGGTAAAAGCCGTGAAACCAAGGAAGGTGCCAAATATACCGGTTACGAAGCTGATGTTGCCGAGTTCAACGATATGTACATGTGCGACATGCACTATCATGTGAACGCAGTTAACAAGATGGGACTTGGTATTGACGAAGTTGTTACCTCGACCATTAACTTCAGTCGTAAAAACTACGCTGACTACTTCCCTGAGAAGCCGTATCCTGAGGATGTCAAGATGGTTGGTAATACCATCAAGTCCAAGAAAATGCCGGAATACATTGCGAAGTTCCTCGACAGAGGTATCAGGCTTCTGTTACAGAACAAGGGTGCTGAATTCTTGGAGGAATACTATAACTACGTCGAGAAAATTTACAACTACCAGATTCCGCTTAAAGACATTGCCTCAAAGGGTAAGATTAAGTTGACCACCGAACAGTACATCAACGACTACTGCAAGACAAAGACCAAGGCTGGTCGTCTGAAATCACGCCAGGCATGGATGGAACTTGCAGTTAGGGAGGGGTTGAAAGTTGATATGGGTGACACCCTGTATTATATCAACACAGGAAAGTCCCAGTCCCAGGCCGACGTGAAGAAAGTAAGTTCATACGTAACCACGGAAGAGGACGGTACCGAAAAGAACATAACCGCCACTATCGAGAGGGACTATAAGAAATATAGGAAAGAGAACAAGGAGCGTGGTATCAAGGACGGAATGAGCAAGGACGAGTTCATCAAGGCCAATTACCCGAATGCAAGACTGGTTGAGGAAATCACCCTCAATGCAATGTTACTTCCTCGTGAAATGGTTGAGTCCGAGAAAGAGTTCTTCTGTGAGGAAGGAAAGGAATACAACGCACCAAAGTATATCAAACAGTTCAACAACCGTATCACACCGCTTCTCGTATGTTTCTCCAAGAGCATCCGAGATAAAATTCTCATCAAGGTTCCGTCCGAGCGTCCATACTTCACCGCAGAGGAAGCCGTTCTTACCAGTGGTGAGCCTAACAATCCAAGCGACCAGGATACTTACGAACAGCTTATGACGATGGAAGATAAGGAAATCAAGTTCTGGGCCACATATCCGGAATTCGAGATTCCTTACCTGAAAGAGTGCGGTATGAATTGGGACGAAATCTACGCTGACTATCAGGAGCGCATGCGCAAGGAGAAAGAACGTGGTATCGACATTGTTAGAAAGAGATACGACGAGATTGTCACCAACATGACTGAAAGCGATGTTGAAAAACTCATGGATGAAGGCGAACTTCCTGCCGGTCTCGATGAAATTGTTGACGTTGACCCGACTACCGGACACTTTGTGAGCAAGCAATATCCTGAATACGAAATCGGAAGCATACTCGACATTCTTGAAAGTATGGGTATGAACACAAACGATTATGTTGAGGATGAACAACTTGCATTTACGGAATAAAAAACATACCTTTGAACAAATAACATTAGAAAACTTTAGATTTACATGAGCAACAATTGTATCACTCCATCAGTATGCAACAGCGTCGTTGATGAAAACGGCAATGTGTACAGGAGTATCAGAGCATTATCCAAACAACTTGGTGTGCACAAGGATTGCATCGGCAGCATGTTGAAAAAGGGAAAGCCGTACAAAAAGGACGGGCATACGTACACGCTGTTAAATACAAACTACGCAGAGTCACCGGAGCCACCGGTGGTCAATGAACAGCCGCCTGTTGACCCCGATTACGAAGAATTCCTAAAGGCAAGAGAAGTAAGCGAATTACCGTTCGAAATCTACAACTTCAAGTTCTCACAACTGAAAGAAGGGAACAGATATGCAGTTGCACTCTTCTCTGACGCACACATCGAGGAAACCGTGTCTCCGGATTCGGTCCTTGGTCTCAACGAATATAACATCAATATCGCTAAAAAGCGTATTGAGAGGTATTTCGTGAACCTCGCAAACTGCCTGAATGTCGATGAAGTCGAAGACCTTATTTTTGCCTCACTCGGCGATACAATCAGTGGTTTTATCCACGAAGAACTCGCCCAGTGCAACGGCCTCACTCCGCTTGAAGCGACCTATGAAGCACAGAACCTAATCTTCAACGGCCTAAGGTATCTTTGTGAGAATACAGACCTAAAGCACATCAAATTCATCGGCATCGTTGGTAATCACAGCCGTGTAACCAAGAAAATCCAGCACGCAAACGGATACGCCATGAGTTATGAGTATCTCATGTATCGAAACATCAAGTCGCAGTGCGAGTCCATCGGGCTCCCGATTGAGTTCGACCTTCCGAACAGTGAAATGGCGGTTGTCGATACCCAGGACAAGAAACGTTTCATCTTTATCCACGGTTTCCAGATTAAATCGAATGGTAGCGGTACCGTGTGCGGTATCTACCCGGCCCTCAACAGACTGGCGATGAAATGGTCAAAGACCTTCAAACAGGATAAGATTTACCTCGGTCACTTCCATACCTGTGTTTCCATTCCGAATGCCGTTGTTAACGGTTCCATTATCGGATACAATGCATTCGCCATGACAAACGGGTTCGAATATGAGGAACCGGCACAGCAATACGAGGTGTTCGATACCAAGATTGGTCAATTGTTAACCCGTAAAATCTACTGTCGATGAAATCGGAAATTGAAGGTGTAGAAATACACGGCGATTATGCAGCATTTTGGGGCTCCGTCTTCTCAAACTTCTATCCATGCCAGTTTGAACTTGAAGGTAGGACCTGGAATTGCAGTGAACAATACTTCATGTATCACAAGGCCGTCACCTTCTGTGACCATGAAACCGCCCAGAAAATTCTCGAAACCACCGAGGCTTCCGAGGCGAAGAAACTTGGCCGTCAGGTGAAAAACTTCGACGAGAAGGTCTGGGACATGTGGAAGTACCACTATATGTATAAAGGTGTGTACGCCAAGTTCAGTCAGAACGAGTACCTTCAAGACGCCATGAGCGCATTACACGACAAATCGTTCGTCGAAGGTAGCCCCGTGGACGGTGTATGGGGCGTAAAACTCGACTGGCGTGACGATAGAATTCACGACCCAAGAGAATGGAACGGACAGAACCTTCTTGGACGAGTACTAAATGAGGTACGAGAAGACCTCGGACTATAAAGAAAAAACCCTCGCACTTGCGGGGGTTTATTTTTAGAACTCTACGTTGTTAATCCTATCGAGTATCATATTGAATTCGTTCTTGATTTTAGACTCTTGTAATTGCAAGCTCGATAGACCTGACAAATGCTGGTTCACACTCCATGCGGCGTTGCTCGCAATCTGTTGGAATGCCATGGCTTCTCTGTTTTCACCATCATCACCATCGACACTTTCATTGAGCCCCAATGATTGTCTCGTTTGCTGGTAGCCTTTACTGTAACCGGTGTCAGTCTGCTGCTTATAGTTGAACATATCTTTTTCCGTTGAGTGAACCTGAACATAAACAACGATTGGCTTGTCTGTTAGCACGCTTTTTGGCTCGTAGCACATACGGCAATCGTAACAGTTGATGCCAGACTTACTTGCGTCCGCACCGGAGAGGTCAACTGTCTGAAACCTCTTGGTAACAGGGTCCGCTATGTTTTCGGCATCGTCACCTTTCTTGCCACGTCCGCAAGGGCACTTGTAATAGTAATACCCCTCATTCCTACGGGTTCCAGCTTCGTCAGCGTACACCGGCTGTGGATATGGAATGATATGCAGTTCCCCGTTTTCTTCCACCAACGTCGGCATAACCGGCTCCGTCAGCGGGTTACCCTGTTCGTCGTACTTGACCGCCGCACTGTTTGGTGCGTATGTTTCGTCGAGGCTGTTGTAGAAATCCACCGGAACAGCATAGAACCTTCTCGCAATTGCATTGGCAATGGTTCCGTCAGCATTGGTACCAATCTGGGCTTTTGATGCGTTAAGAATGATGTTCTTGATGCCGTTGTAGTTTAGGTTTCTACAGGTGTATGCGGCCACGCTGACACCAATTCTTTTCAATTCGCCCGCAAACTCATCGATTGCATCAACAAGCCACTGGCCGATGAAGTCACCTTCTTCGTTAAGTCTGATAAATCTGGCTCTGAGCATTTTGTTTTTCGGGTCCCTAATCATTGCTGCCTGTTCGTCAGAAAGCTGATTGAAACCTTCGTGGCTTTTTAGCATTTGGATTACGTTTGACATTTGCTCGTAAGTCACTTCGTTAACCATGGTGTACTCATTGTCCGGAGAAGCGCTCTGCATTACCCTTTTTGCGTTTGCCACTCTGTTTGATTTTTTGTTCATGGTAGAAGTGGTGTTCTTCATCATGCTGTACACCTTCTGGTGGTCAATAAGGTATGAACGAATAACTGCTTTAAGTGCGTCCATAATTCTCTGGTCGTACTTACTTCCTTCCCACATCATGTTCACGTTCTTGTTCTTAGCGAACAGGTCTTTGTATCCGTGTTCAGAAGCTTTTGCATAGCAGGCGTTTTTTACAAGGCAATCATTCCACGCAGGACATCTATGTGCGGACGTGAAGTTGATTACGAGTGTATCGTCAGCGAGTTTGTTGTTTCCGTAGGTGAATAGAGTATCCGGCACGTTCAAGTTGATACCATAGACGGCGTTCATAAGTTTATCGGCCATTTTTTTGAAGTACTCAGTCTGAACGAGGTCTTTGTGTGCATTGTAGAAGTCTTGCTTTGCGGTAGGTCCGTCGTAGCCGTAGACGTCCTTGTAACCGGTTCCGCTGTCGTTATGCCACAGCGTACCATCAAGCTGTCTTTTCATAATGCCCTGGTCGCTGGTCAAGTAATTCACGATATAATCCTTCAACTCGGCATAATCCATCACTTCCCCATAGCCGTCTTCCTGGGCTTTTTTCTTCAAAGCGTTGAAGGCGATGTTTTTATAGGTTTTTGGTGTGTTTTTCATGTACGCCGTCTGATTGACCGGAATAGGATTCTTGTCTTTGTCAAGCTGGTTCGGGTCGTAATACAGGAAATTCAACGAAAGAAGGTCGATAACGTCCTTCATTTTCATGAGGTAGGCGGCGTCAACGTTTTCGTAAGGCTGTGAACCGTTGTACTGGTCCGTGTTGTGGGCGTACATGAGCCTGGTGTCCACGGCACCGGTCGGTTTAACATATTTGCGGAGTTCAATTGCCGCCTGAACCATCTGGTCAATGAAACGAAGTACAAATTCCTTGTCACCATTCTCTTCCCTATATGATTTCATATCGGAAGACTGGGATTGTGGCTGTGCAGGGTTGTTGACACCGATGTGTGAACCAACCTGATTCATCCTATCTTGGAAGGTGAACGTCTTGTCGCCATCCTGAATGGTAGGATTTTCATTGTAAACATCGTTATAGGTTTGCAGAAGGTCTTTCTGCAAGTTATATGTCGGTGTTGTTGCTTTCTTGTTCGTCTTATCTTCGAAAATAGCACAAATTTCTCCCCACAAAGTATTCTTATTTAACGCCATTGTATCCGTTTTTTATACGATAAATAGTTTCGAACAAACAAAAAGCCCTGGTTCCCCAGGGCCTGTTACATAGATATGTAAACAAATTTGTTTATCCAACTATACTCCACGCTTCCAACATCTTACCGGACTCATCATAATCAATGTGTGTGTAGCCGTTATCCCCAAAATCACGACCCCACGAATTTCTGATTATGTAGCCCGTTTCGGTGTATCCGACAACCGCAATGGCATGATAGCCAATCAGTCTTTGGTTTCCGTTCCTTCTCCAGAAGTACTTGGAGGTATTATACACCGGTAGTGCAGCAAAACATGGACCGTTTGCCAGAATTGCGTAACGGAACTCGATGTTGTTTCTGATTAGGGCGTATTCCCCAATCCTCAGTTTTCCCTTGTCCGAATTAACCCCATGGTGCCTCAGGTATCGGAATGCCTCTTTGAAGGACATACCTTCA
>JAEEGL014311150.1_pt1 | contig 19624 bp, 15 predicted proteins | sample 9134231 | NCBI WGS metagenome assembly JAEEGL01 (sample SAMN16246548, study PRJNA631951) | gut metagenome | biome: gut microbiome; feature: rumen; material: fiber-attached | host: Bos | place: Iran: Karaj | collected 2018-10 | reverse complement strand
TCTTCTCCCACTTCTCGTACCATTTGCTCTCCACGATCTGATGATCGTAGGTCTTCGGCATCTCTTTCATTTCTTACTCTCCTTGTATAACAAATCGCCCGCTTCGTCAAAGGACGAAGCGGGCGCTCGCGGTACCACCTTTGTTAAACGGGGTCTCCCCCGTTTCCCTCAAAGCCATAACGCAGCGTCTGCGTGCGGCACTATTCGCTCTCATTGCTTTCGCACCGCAGGGCTAAAAAGCGACCTTCCGCCCGATCCCAACAGCGCTCTTGCAGCAAACGAGCGCCTCTCTTAGATGAAACGGGGCGTACTCCTCTTTCTCACAGCCCATATTTGCGTTGATTTTACTCCCCGTTCAATGCTTTGTCAACCTTGATTTTTGTACAGGTCGACCATATATTGTTTGAGTTGAGCATAGGGAGCCGGTCCCACAGACAGATAGTCCTGCAGGAACGCCTGTTCGCTGTTGCAGCCGGCGTCCAAGGCGGCCTGACATATGTCCAAATACCGGTAATAGCCGTAGGAAGCGATGAGGCTTTCGAAGGGGTCGAACATAGCCTTTTCATACAAGACGTCGGCATACGCTTCCGCGCCGGAGCTCTTCAGGTACTCTTTAAGCTCAGCATCAGTATACCCGTAGTAGTGGACCAGCAGGGCGGATATACCCGTCATGGTCGTAAACAGCATATCTTCATACCACCGATACTGCACATAGTTCCTGTCAATACCGTCGAGATAAGGTATGACGGCAAAGGACCTATGCACGGCTATGCCGGCAAGATACCCATATGGCGCGTTGGCCCAACGCATTTGCTGTTCTTCGGAAGAATGCGCGGCAAAGAGGTTCAAAAAAGCCATGCCGGGATATCGCCGGAAAGCGAGTTCCAGCAGGTCCATATCCTCTGTCGATCCCATGTAGGAAGGGTCGGGCAGCTCCGCCCCGTCAGGCAGCGGGCAAAGCGTTTCGGCTATCTTGCGCAGGAACGCCATGTCTTGCTCATAGCTGCCATAGGATATGGTTTCCTTTTTTCGCGCGACCTCGGGATCCGTCGTCAACGCCGCGGCCAGGGCGTATGCTTCCGTCTCGACAAGCCGGTCCAATGCGACAAATATATCTTGAGGGACGACAGGTTCGCCCATATAGCGGCTCAGCACAGTTTTGTAGTCGTTGACCGCATCATTGCCAAGGGAAAAGAATGGCACGGTCCTATCTTCCAGCTTCCGAACATCCCTTACCAAGGCAGACAGACAAGCGACATATTCCCGGACGGGAAGTTCCTGACTGTCTCCGGGGCAGCTTGAAAAAGCGGACTGAAGGGCCAGCAGCGTTTCGTCGCTTAGCAACTTTGAAAGAGCGTCGGCCGTCTTCTCCTTTCTCTCTTTCGTGAGCGTTCGTCCCTTTTCGGCCAGTTCAAGGAGAGTTCTGTCAAGACTTTCTATCCGCCGTATCACCTGAGAGAAACGATCGTAGAATTCGCTTTTAGAGAGCCCCTTGGCTGAAAGAAGAGCGGAAAGCTCAGAGCTGATCGGCTCCCCGTCGTGAGACAGCAACTCTTCCGGGAAAAGAGCTTCGGCCGCTTCCTTCGGTCCATAGGTGGACAAAGTCGGCCGAGGGGTTGCCGTCGGCAAAGGCGTGGAGGCTTCCCTGTCGAGCGCGGGATCTTGCGGGGCGCGTTGCGTTGGCAGCGTGTCCTGAGGCGCGTTTTCAACGGAGGACGTGATGATCCGCTGTCCGCAGCCCAACAAAAACAGCGGGATCAGCAGTAAGGATATCAAGCGCTTCATCGATCGGTCACCTCCATGGGCAAGGGGAACTCGCCCGGATATCCAAGACGCTTCAATGCGCGCTGCATATCTTCCGGCAAAGGAGCAACGAAGGACATACGCGCCTTTGATGCGGGATGCGTCAACTGGAGCCGCCACCCGTGCAGGGCCTGCCCCTCCATGCCCAGGGCGTTCTTACCGGTAGAGTAGACCTGGTCCCCCACCACCGGATGATGGATGTGAGCCATGTGGACCCGGATCTGATGGGTCCGTCCCGTTTCCAGTTCCAGGGAAAGGACGGTCACCGCAGAAAAGCGGTGCAGCACCTGATAATGGGTCACGGCCCGACGGCCGTTTGCCACCACCGCCATGCGCTTGCGATCGGTGGGATGGCGGCCGATCGGCGCGTCCACCGTACCGGAATCCTCCCTGATGTTGCCGGACACGAGAGCGATATAGCTGCGATGGGCGGAATGATCGGCGAATTGACAGGCCAGACGTTCATGGGCCATATCGTTCTTCGCCACCACCAGCAAGCCGCTGGTCATCTTATCGATCCGATGGACGATGCCGGGCCGGATCTCCCCGCCTATGGAGGAAAGATCGCCAAAATGGTACAACAGGGCGTTAACCAGCGTCCCGGACTCGTTTCCGACCGCCGGATGGACCACCATGCCCCTGGGCTTGTTCACCACGCAGATATCCTCGTCTTCGTAGACGATGTTCAAGGGGATATCCTGAGGGATCAGTTCGATGGGCTTTGCTTCCGGGATCCCATAGCGGATGATGTCGCCGGGACGAATGGCGTCGCTCTGGCGGCAAGCGCGGCCGTTCACGAGCACCAGGCCCTCCTCGATCAGGCCCTGGGCCCGGGATCTGGACAGGTCAGTCATGTCCGACAGGCACAGATCCAGCCGGCGGTATTCCTTATCCGCGACAACCAATTCTTCGTTATTCATTCGCTGGGTTTTTCTTCTTGGAAAAACAGGTCTCCAAGAGGTCGAAGGTCGTGTTTTTTCCTTTGATAAACAGAGTCTCGATCACCAGCAGCACAGCGGCTACGGTGATCGCGCTGTCCGCCACGTTGAACACGGGGAAGTTGATGAGGCTGACATAAATCATATCCCGCACATATCCCAACAGGGCGCGATCGATCAGGTTACCGATGGCGCCGGAGAACAACAGAGAAAGGATGAGGCGCGTGAGCACGGTCATTTCCTTCCGCTTTTTGCTGTAGAACCAGATGACGACGGCCAGGAAGACGAAAGTGGCGATTAAAAACACGACCCGCCAGCCCTGCATAAGCCCCCACACCGCGCCGCGATTTTCGAGGTACGTTAGTTCCAGCGCGCCGGGGATCAGCACCAATGGTTGGGCGCTCAGCACTTTTTCCGCCCAAATCTTCGTGCCCTGATCCAACACAAGGATCAAACCTGCCAACAAAAGCTCCATTTCGTTACTCTCCGTTCCTTTGTACCGATACCAGATCGGGGTACAGCTTTTTATACACATTCTTAGCGCTTTCGACGCGGTCCACATACTTGCTCGTTTCCGGATAGGGTATGTAGAGGATGGATCCGTCGTCTTTCCTGCCGTATTCCTTCAGCCATTGACGGACCCTGCCGGGGCCGGCGTTATAAGCGGCCAGGGCAACTTTTTCAGCGCCGAACTCGTCCAGGAGCTTCCGTAAATAGTTGCAGCCCAGACGGATGTTCAAGGCCGGTTCCGACAGACGCTGCTCCGTAACGCCATCTATCTCCAACAGCTCCGCCTCTTCAAGACCTGTCGCCGGCATGAGCTGCATGAGCCCCAATGCGCCTACGCTGCTTTTTGCCTGGGGGCGGAAGCCGCTTTCCGTGAAGATGACACCGCACACCAGATAGGGATCCAGATCGAATTCCTCGGAAAAAGTGATGATCTCTTCCTGATAAAGCAGCTTATATTTCGAGCGCAGCAAGGCCGGGCGCCCATAGAGGAAGTAGCCGCCCAACAACGCTGAAAGAAGGATCAGCGCCAGCCCGGCGCAGATAAGTTTATGATCTTCCGCCCACAGTTTCCAGGAGTTCATCAAACACTTCCCTCGTTCTTTGTTCCAGCTCAGACAGGGAGCCGTTATTCTTGATGATGAGATCCGCCCGGCGGACCTTTTCCCGATCCGGCATCTGGGCGCGGATGCGCCTCAGGGCCGCCGCCTTGGTGGACCCGTCTCGCTCCGCAATGCGCCGGACACGGATGCTTTGACGGGCCGTGACCACCACGGTCTTCGCCGTCTCTGCATCATAGCCTGCCTCGAACAGCAGCGGCACATCCCAAACGATCAACCTGTCCGGACGTTCGGCAAATGCCCGCTCAGAATCGGATCGCAACGTCTCGTGTACATAGGGATGGATGATCCCGTTCAGCACGGCAAGCGCCTCCGGGTCCGAAAAAACGATGGAAGCCACTTTTTTTCGGTCTACGGCCCCATCCTGAAGCAGGATGCCGCGCCCGAAGGCCGTTACGGTCCGCTCATAGCAGGCTGTGCCTGGGTCAAGGGCGTGACGAGAGATCTCGTCCGCGTCCGCCACATAGGCGCCCCAGGCCCTGAACAGCCTGGCTACGGTGGATTTTCCTGAGGCGATGCCGCCTGTCAAACCGATGATAGAACACATGCTCATTTCGTATCGAACCAGCTCTTTCCCATGGCTGCTTCGGCGATAAGCTTCACTTTCAGGTCGGCCACCTGTTCCATGCAGGATTCCATAAGCTGCCGGATGGTTTCCGCCTCTGCTTCCGGGGCGTCTACGATCAACTCGTCGTGGATCTGCAGCACCAGCTTTCCCTTGAGGCCGGCCTCGCGCAGAGCCCTGTCCACATGGACCATGGCGATCTTGATGATGTCGGCAGCGCTGCCCTGAATGGGCATGTTCATGGCCACCCGTTCGCCGAAGCTGCGGGTGTTGTAGTTGCTGCTTTTGAGTTCCGGCATGGGGCGTCGCCGTCCATAGATGGTCTGGGCATAGCCCTTTTCCTTCGCTTGTGCCACGCAGTCTTTCAGATAGGCCTGAACGCCGGGATACCGCTCGAAATACCGGCGGATGTAGCTGCCCGCCGTCTTTACGGGGATGCCGAGATTTTGGGCCAGGCCGAAGTCGGAGATACCGTAGACGATACCGAAGTTCACCGCCTTAGCCGCGCTTCGTTGTTCCTTCGTCACCTCGTCAAAAGGCGTATGGAACACTTCCGCCGCTGTGCGGCGGTGGATGTCCGCGCCGGAGTTGAAGGCATCGATCAGGTTTTCATCCCCGCTGATGTGGGCGAGGAGCCGCAGCTCGATCTGGGAGTAATCCGCCCCCACCAGCACGTTGCCGGGAGAAGAAACGAAGGCCTTGCGGATCTCCCGTCCCTCCGCCGTACGCACGGGGATATTCTGCAGATTGGGTTCCGCGCTGGATATGCGGCCGGTGGCCGTGACGCACTGCTTGAAGCTGGTATGTACTCGACCGTCGGGAGCGATGGATTTGAGCAGCCCTTCTACAAAGGTGGCGTCCACCTTGGCAACGAAGCGGTATTCGGTGATGAGCGGCACAATGGGATGCTTGTTTTTGAGAGCTTCCAAGGTGTCGCTGTCCGTGGAGTAGCCGGTTTTGTTCTTCTTCTGGGGCGGCAATCCCAGCTTTTCAAACAGGACGACGCCCAGCTGTTTTGTGGAAAGGATATTGAACCGTTCCCCGGCTGCCGCGTAGATCTGCTCCGCCAATTCGCTTTGCCGCCTGGAAAAGGATTCATGGAGCTCATTGAGTACCGATCGGTCTAAAGCAAATCCGGTGCTTTCCATGGAAAAGAGCACGTCCGCCAGGGGCATCTCCACCTCGTCGCAGAGGAAGCGCATGCCCTTCGCGTCCAACTCCTCCATCATCTCCGACATAAGCGGGAACAACAGTCCGGCGGTCGGTGTCTTGCTGTTCAATCGCTCGTAACAGAGAGACGCAAAGCTGTCGATGGGGTGGTTGCTGTTCAGGAGATAGTCGGCGATCATGGCATCGAAGACGATGGGCGAAGGGGCGACGCCGTCCTCCTGCCATGCATGGCGCAGCGCTTTCTTGTCGAAGGTGAGCACCTCTTTGGGCCGCTCAGAAAACAGGACGTCCAATAGCTCCCTGCGGGATACCGGCTCGTCAAAGAGCGTGTTGCCGCTGATGAACTGATAGGATTCCTGCCCGTCGTAGGCGAAGGAGAAGCCCGGGGAAATGATCACTGCCAAGGACGTCGCCTTTTCATGGGCGCGAACGATCTGCCGGACTGAATCCAGCGTGGTCAACTCGATCGTTTCGCAGATGACAGCTTCCCTCTTTTCCTTTGCTTCCTCTGCGGCCGGCAGCCTAGACAGGATGCTTTTTAGCCCCAGCTTCTCTAACGCCTCTCGAGCGCCGGAAAGTTTCTCCTTGAAGAAAAGACAATCCTTCAGATCTATTTGGACAGGGGCTGCGGTGGTGATGGTGCCCAGCCAATAGCTGAGGCGGGCGGAAGCCTCGTTCTCCCGCACCCGTTCACCCAGCTTCCCCTTGATCTCTTCCCGATGGGCATAGACCCCATCCAGGTCGCCGTAGCTTTCCAGGAGCTTCAAGGCGGTCTTCTCCCCCACGCCGGGGACGCCGGGGATGTTGTCGGAAGAATCGCCCATGAGGGCCTTCAGATCCCGCATGTGGTCCGGTGTCAAGCCGTAGACCTCCTTCAGGGTCTCGGGATCATACTCCACGGTGTCCGTGATGCCCTTCTTGGTGAGGAGCACATGGGTGTGCTCCGTGGTGAGCTGCAGCGCATCCCTGTCCCCGGTGACCAGGAGCACGTCGAGACCGGCCTGCTCCGCACGGCGCGACAGAGTGCCCAAGATATCGTCCGCCTCATAGGAGGGACATTCCACCACGGCGATATCCATCTGGCGCAGGATGTCCTTGAGGATGGGCATCTGGGTCCTCAGATCGTCCGGCGTAGGCCGACGACCCGCCTTGTACTCGTCGTATTTGAGATGCCGGAAGGTAGGTCCGTGGACGTCGAAGGCCACCGCCATATAGCCGGGGTTGCGGTCTACCAGTTTCAAAAGCATGCCCAAGAAGCCATGGAGGGCGCCCGTCGGCGTACCGTCCCGGCTGGTCATTGGGGTCTGCAGGGCGAAGAACGCCCGATACATCAAGCTGTTTCCGTCGATGACGATAAAGGGATGCTCCATGGTCACTCCTTCACGATGGCGTACACAAGAGGCGACGATCCGGGCTTGTCATCCGAAATGGTCATGCTCTCGCGGAGCAGGGCAACGGCTTCCTCCAGATGGCTCTCGTCGTTCACGTACAGGGTGCAGAACGGCTCTTTGACGGAGAGCGGATCGCCCACCCGCTTGTGCATCACGAGACCGACCGCAGGATCGATCCGATCCTCTTTTTTCGCCCGACCGGCGCCCAGCATCTGGGAGGCGATGCCGATCTTTTCCGCCACCAGACCGGAAAGATACCCGTCTTTGACGGGATACACCTCCACCAGCTTGCGGACATTGCAGAGCTCCTTTATCTTTTCCGCGTCGATATAAGCGGTATCTCCGCCCAGGGCTTCGATCATCCGGCGGAGCTTTTCAAGCCCGGCTCCGGAGCGAAGGGCTCCCAGCAGCTTTTCCTTCCCCTCCGCCTCGGATGAGGCAAGGTCGCTGAGCATGAGCATGTGCGCGCCCAAAAGAAGGCTCACCTCCACCAACGGCTCGTTCTCAGGCACCAGGCCGGAGAGCACGTTCACCGCCTCCTGGACCTCCAGGGCGTTGCCCACGGCCAGCCCCAGGGGCTGGTTCATATCCGTGATGATGGCTTCGCAGCGACGGCCCAGGTGCGCGCCGATGCGGACCATCAGGGAAGCCAGCTTCCGAGCTTCCTCCACCGTATGCATGAACGCACCGGAACCTACCTTCACATCCAGCACGATGGCGTCCGCGCCGGCGGCCAGCTTTTTGCTCATGACGCTGGAAGCGATGAGCGGGGTGCTGCCGATGGTGGCCGTCACGTCCCGAAGGGCATACAGCTTTTTGTCGGCAGGGACCAGGTTCCCGGACTGGCCGATGACCGCCAGACCGTTTTCACGCACGATATCCATGAACCGGTCCAAAGGCTGCTCGATGTTCACGCCGGGTATGGACTCAAGCTTGTCCAGCGTGCCGCCTGTATGCCCAAGGCCGCGGCCGGACATCTTGGCGACTGTGCCGCCGCAGGCCGCCACCAGGGGCGCCACGATCAGCGTGGTGGTATCGCCGACGCCTCCGGTGGAATGCTTGTCTACCTTGATGCCTTTAAGGGGCGAAAGATCCACCGTATCGCCGCTGTGCATCATCACGTCGGTAAGGATGGCGGTCTCCCGATCCGTCATGCCTCGAAACACCACAGCCATAAGAAAGGCGGCGATCTGATAGTCGGGCACCTGCTCCTTCACGTACCCCAGGATCAGTTCTTCGATCTCGTCCCGAGTCAGTTCCTGGCCGTCTCGCTTCTTTTCGATAATATCGACGATACGCATTCTTTATCTCTCCTGTCTATATCTATGGTTTCCGTCCTGATCTGGCCTTGAGTATCGTATTCGGTGAGGATCACCCGGTCGAACAGATTCATCTGCTGGGAAAGTTCATACAGTTCTTGCACGTCTTCTGCGGGTTCCGCTGCACAAGGCGGTGGAGTAAGGCCCCTGGCGCATAGACGCATGGTGGGGAAGCCTCTCTCTTTCGCTATGCGAACAGCCATCCCAAGGCCGTATCGCTCGTCCAGCGGAGCAGCGATGTCCGGTACGGTAAATCCGTCGATCAACAGCCTCCGTCCCGGCAGCACGCCGAACAAGCATCGATGCTTTTCTCCCGCAGCGTCCGGGATCATCTCGGAAAAGAGGCGACCGTGCAGGAACGCCGCCGCGGTATAGACCGTTCCCTCCCCGCCGGGGCTCAGGGGCAGTATCTTGAGATACAAACTATCGTCCTTAAGATACAGTTCCTCCATGGTCCTGCGGCACAATGCATCCCGCTCGGCATAGGGCAGCTCTCCCTTCGGCAGGATCAGGGCCCGCGTGCGGAATCTCGTCTTTTTCTTTTGTTCGATCCGGTCAGGGAACAGGTCCTCCCCCCCCTCCCGGGGAACGATGTTTCGTTCGGGGGTGATGTCGGCCAGTATGCTGGTTTTGGTGTACAATTCCAGGTAATTCTCCTGCGCCACAGGTTGATACAGCGCAAGAGCGCTCATCAGCCGTCCATCCTTCCGCCACAGGAGACTGTTTTTCCGACTGGGCGTGATGGACGTGGGACTGATCGCAGCGATATAGATCCGTTTGTCCGGGTCGAACAGCTCTGCCGACTCAGCCTCCCGAAGGGTGCTGTTCTCCAAATCCGCATAGGCGAGGGCCGGCAGGACATAGGACCAGCAGCGCCTCTTGGTCTCCCGAGAAAAATCTTGCACGGGGAATCGAAATGCAACGGGAAATCCGCCCCAATTCATGCTTCGCCCTCCTTTTCCAGCTGTGCTTTTTCGTTTTCAGCTCGTTCCAACGCTTCATACAAGAGGCTCTCCTCGCTCTGAAGCTGTCCTAAAGCGACGCAAAGTCGCTGCATCTCTTCGTAATCGTTCCGCTCTTCCGCGCTTGCGATAGCCGCTTCTGTATCGGCCTGAGCTTTTTCGTTGTCCTCGATGGCTCGCTCCGTTTTGAGGATCTCCTGCTTCGAAGCAGCCAGGGCGGCCTTATATTCCTTCTGCTTGAGATAATAGTTGTTCCGATTCTCCGAGAGAGGCTTCTCCTGTTTTTGCGTCGGACGCACCATCAAGCGGTCAAAGACGCTGCCCTCGTCCTCCTCCGGCTCAATGAAGCCGTCCTTCTCGAGCAGCACCACCCGGTCCGCCATACGCTCCACAAGATACCTGTCGTGAGTCACGATGAGGATCGTCCCGCCGAAATCTTCCAACGCCCGTTCCAGGATCTCGCAGCTGGCAATGTCGAAGTGGTTGGTGGGCTCGTCCAGCAGCAGCACGTTCGCCCCGCCAAGCACCAGCTGCAAAAGCTTGATCCTGGCCCTTTCGCCGCCGGACAGGGTCGAAATGCGCTTGTGGATGTCGTCGCCCCGGAACAGGAAAGCGCCCAGATAGTTGCGGAGTTCCCCCTCCACGGCATGGGGAAAAGCGTTTTGCATCTCCTGCAGGATGGTGTTTTCCGGCGTCAGGCTGTCGGTGTTTTGCTCGAAATATCCGAGCCTCACCCCCGCCCCCAGGCGGTAGTGGCCCTCGGCGGGGTCCAGCTGCCCCGCAAGCACCTTGAGGAACGTGGATTTCCCGCAGCCGTTGGCGCCGACGAGACACACCGTCTGCCCCTTCCAGATGAGCAGATCAGCATGGGAAAACACCTTTTTATCCCCATAGGATACCCCCAAGTCCCGCACGTCGATGATCTCGTTGCCGGAGGGTTCCGTCCCGCGAAAATGGAAGTGGATCGACGCCGGGTCCTTCTCCGGAGGCATCAGCCCTTCCTTCAACCGTTCGATCTGCTTCTCTTTGGAAGCGATGGTCACGAAGTTATGGGCTTGGTTCCAGCGCCGCTGCTGGGCGATGATGCCCTCTATCCGGCGTATCTCCTTCAACGTCTGCTGATAGCGGCGAGCCGCGATCTGACGCTCGTCCATCTTCAGCTCCACATGCCGCGTGTAATTCCCTTTCGTGGAGATGAGATGGCCGTTCTCCATCTCGAGCACCCGGTTTACAGAGGCGTCCAGGAAAGCTCGATCATGGGAGACCAGCACATACGCGCCTTTATAGCTGCTCAGGAATTCCTGAAGATAGCAGATAGCGGCTACGTCCAGGTTGTTGGTGGGCTCATCCAAAAGAAGCAGATCGGCCTTGCGCAGGATGGCCCGCGCCAGCATGGCTTTCGCCACTTGACCACCGCTGAAGCGGACGATGGGCCGGGTCAGTTCCTCCTCCGTAAAGCCCAAGCCCATCAAAGCGGAGCGGGTCATGCTCCGAAAGGTCAGCCCGCCCTCCTGCTGGAATCGTTCCATGAGACGGCACTGTCTGTCGATGAGCCGGCGGCGCTCCTCCTCCGCCGCGGATTCGATGCGGGTGGCGATACAGGAGAGCTCGCTTTCCCAGCTCAACAGTTCCTGATGGGCATCGAGCACGAAGCTATAGAGGGACACGTCGTCCTTCAGCTGCGGCAGCTGTTCCACGCAGGCGATGGTGCATTGGGGGCTGACGGAGATATATCCTGCATCCGGGCGGATGATCCCCTGCATCATCTGAATGAGAGTGGATTTGCCACAGCCGTTCACGCCGATAAGACCGATATGATCCTTCGGTCCGACTTCAAACGATATATCGGAAAAGAGGACCCGATCGGCGAACTCTTTTCGCACTTGTACAACGTTCAGTATAGCCATACTCTACCAAATGCAGTATACCATATAATCCTGCTGATGGGAACCTTTTGCAAAAAATTCAAACTTTGGACATGACGAAAATGGTCGAGTCATGTATACTGCTTATAGGGCAAGGTATACCTATGAAACGACGCAAGCTTCCCTACATACATATTCTGCCGCGGATCCTGATCGGGGTCCTTGTGTTCGGCGCGCTTCTGGCGCTGCTGTACGTACCCATGCTTTCCCGGAATATCCTGTCGATCAGCTATGTGGCGGACGCTGCTTCTGCTTTGCCTACGTCTTCCCCCATCCCTTCTTTCGTCACGCAATCCCCAACGCCTCCGCCTACGCTGGCGCCTACGCCGACGCCGACCGAGTCGCCGACGCTTCCGCCGTCCGACGTGGTGACCCTGTCTCTCTATACGACGCTGCGATTGGGCGATGACAACGCCTCCGTCGTCACGCTGCAGCAGCGATTGACCGATCTTGGATATTTGGATTCCGATATGCCCGGATCCCAATATAACGAGTCCATCGCCAGCGCGGTCGTCCTTTTTCAGCGCGCATGTAATATGAAGCAAACGGGGATAGCGGACAATGACACCCAGACTTCCCTGTACGCGGAGCACGCGCAAACCTATCGCATCAAGCGGCATGACTCGGGGACCGATGTGCTGCGCTTGCAGCAGCGGCTCGCGGAGCTCGGATACTATACCGATCGGATCAACGGCTATTTTGGTCCCAACACAGAACAGGCTGTGATGCAGTTTCAGGCCATCAACCAATTGGCCGTCAGCGGCGAGCTGGACTACGACGCCTGGGCCATATTGTATTCCGACACGGCGCTGCCGCTTCCGGCCTTGCCCACGGACACCCCCTCCCCCAGGCCTACGGCGCGCCGGACCAATTCGACGCACGTCAGCAAGCCCACCGGCAAAGCTACATCCAAGGCAACGACCAAACCGGGATCCAATTCAGGTTCGAACGCCACGCCCAAGCCCACGGCAACGAAGGCGCCCTCCTCCGGCAAAAAAACATATTCCAGCGTAGTGGCCGCCGCGCAGGACCAGCTGTGCAAGCCCTACAAATGGAGCGCCGAGGGCCCGGATGCCTTCGACTGCTCCGGCCTCGTGTATTATTGCATGAAGCAAAGCGGCCACAACATCAGCCGCCGCAACGCCAAGAGCTATTCTCAAAACAACAGCTGGAAGCTGATCAGCTCCATGAGCGATCTCAAAGCCGGGGACCTGGTGTTCTTCAAGAGCGATTCCAAGGACAGCGTGAACCATACTGGCATCTGTATCAGCAGCGGCACCATGATCCACGCCTCCTCCTCCAAGGGACAGGTGGCAAAAAGCAACCTCCATCAGGCATACTGGGAACGCAACTTCGTTTGCGGCAGGCGTCCCTGATGAGCTGCGATCTTTGCCCCCGCCATTGCGGCGCAGACAGAAAGGTGCAGCGCGGCTTCTGCGGCTGCAGCGATACCATGCGGATCGCCCGCATCGGCTTGCATCGCTATGAGGAACCCTGCCTTTCAGGAGCGGGAGGCTCCGGGGCGGTGTTCTTTTCCGGCTGCAATCTAAGATGCGTATTCTGTCAAAACAAGGTCCTGCAAACCGGACGGCTCGGACAGGATTTCACGCCGGAAGCCCTATCTGACGCCATGCTGGAATTGCAGCGCATGGGTGCGGAAAACATCAACCTGGTCACTCCCACGCCCCATGTTGACGGCATTTGCTCTGCGCTCGACATCGCAAAGGAAAAGGGATTGTCCCTTCCGATCGTATACAACACCAACGGATATCTATGTGTGGACACTGTGGATAAGCTGTCGAACTATGTGGATATCTGGCTCCCGGACTTCAAATACCACGATCAGCGGCTGGCTGATCGCTTTTCCGCCGCTCCCCTGTACTTTGAAACGGCCCTTGCCGCCATCGGGCGTATGCTGGAATGGAGCGGACAGCTCGTTATCGATGAAAATGGCCGAGCCAAAAAAGGCGTCCTGATCCGACACCTGGTTTTGCCTGCCTGCGTATACGATACGAGATGCGTGCTGACCGCCGTCGCGGAACACTTTGGAACGGATACCTATCTGTCGCTGATGCACCAGTTCACGCCTCAGCCGGACGGGAAAGCCCCCTTGAATCGCCGGTTGACGAAGCGGGAATATGAAAACGCGGTAGAAGCCTGCATGAACCTGGGCTTCACCCGCGTTTATATCCAAGAGGAACAGTCCGCCACCTTTGCCTACACGCCTGACTTTTCCGATGAGGTCACCGTTCAATCCTGATCCTTCAGCACATAGTTTTCCAGGAACCAGGCGACGCCTTCCTCTGCCTGGGAGGGGATGATCATGTCCGCGGCTGCCTGTACGGACGCCTTCCCGTTTTTTACGCAGCAGCCGATGCCGGCCCACTCGATCATATCCTGATCGAGAGTGTTGTCGCCGATGGCGCATACCTGCTCCCGGACAAGGCCGAGGGACTCCGAAAGGGCCTTGACGGCCGATCCCTTCGTGACGCCGATGTCGCCGATCTCGATGAAGCCGGGCTGAGAGCCCAGAGCGTGCAGATGCCTGGGCAGCCTTGCTACCACCTGGCGCTTGTATTCCTCTTCCTGCTCGGGGGGCGCATAGATCAGCACCTTGAGCACTCCGCCCAGATCGTGCTCTATCAGATGTTCGTCCGTCCGCCAAGGCAGGTTCTGTCTGGCGCAGTATTGTTCGGCAAAAGCCGTCATGCGCTGGAAGACGACCTCATCCCCCTGATATATCTGCACATGGAGCCCCAGGTCGTTGGCTATCCTGATGCAGGTCTCCACGTCCTTTTCTGAAAGGAGCCGGCGGATCTTGGGCGATCCCGTTTCATACTCGGCCACCACGGCGCCGCCGAAGCAGATGATGTAGTGGAACCCCTCCCCCAGCTGAGCGCGGATAGCTTTCGTGCCCAGATAGCCTCGTCCCGTGGCCAGCACGATCTCCACGCCTTGGGCCTGGGCTCTGCGCAGAGCGTTCAAGGACCGCTGCGGTATGATGGAGGACCGGTCGACCAGCGTATCGTCGATGTCCAGGGCCACCAAACGGATGTCCGTTTTCTTTGCCCTCTGCACTGTCGCACGCACGTCGCCTGCCATATACAGAGAACCTATGGCAAGCAGCACGTCATCGGGACGAGCTTCCTTCAGGAGCTTCTTCACGCCGTTTTCTACGGCGCCCACAGGGTCCGCCTTGCCGCCCAGGGAGCGGATCTCCTCCGCCAGCGCTTCGTCGCTCATAGCTCGCGGCGAATCGGGTCGTACGGTAATAAAGCGATCCGTCACAGGCAGAAGCTGACGGATCATGTCGCCGTGATCCTTATCCGCCATGACGCCCATCATCACCGTGATCTTTCGATGGGGGAACAGCTCTTGGATGGTCTGCGCCGCAGCTTTAAACCCGTGGGGGTTGTGGCCCCCGTCGAGCAGAAACACAGGTTTCTCCGACAGCAGCTCCATTCGCGCCGGCCAGCGGACTTTTGCCATGCCCTCATACACCGCTTCGTCGGGAATGGAAAGCCCGGCTTTCTTCAATTCCCCCACGGCTGTCAGCACCACAGCCGCGTTCTTTACCTGGTGGCTTCCGATCAGGGGGAGATGGATGTGTTCGTAAGGTCCGAAGGAAAGATCGTGGCCCCGCAGCGTATGCGCATGGTCCGTCATTTTATCGTGGTCGGTGACCACCAAGCGGGAACCCATTCGATCACAGGTTTCCCGAAACACCTTGTCCGCCTCGGGGGTTTCCCCATAGATCAGCGTGACGCCCTTGGGCTTGATGATGCCGGCTTTCGCGGAGGCGATCTCGGTCATGGTGCTGCCAAGGTATTTCATGTGATCGAAGCCCATGGCGGTTATGATCGTGAGCAGAGGCGTATCGATCACATTGGTGGAGTCGAACTCCCCTCCCATCCCCACCTCCAGGACCACCACGTCGCATTTCTGCTCCTTGTAATACAGCATAGCGGCGCAGGTGATGAGCTCGAATTCCGAGGGCTGATGGGGCATGGCGTCCACGATGGGGCGGATGCGGTCAAAGATGTCCACCAGATCCTGATCTGAGATCGGCGTCCCGTTCAAAGCGATGCGCTCATTGAACCGGTTCACGAAAGGAGACGTATAGAGCCCCGTCCGGTAGCCCGCAGCCTGAAGAATGGAAGAGAGAATGGCGCAGGTGGATCCCTTGCCGTTGGTCCCCGCAACATGGACGAACCTCAGCTCGTTCTGGGGATCGCCTAAAAGCGACAGCAGTTCCCGGGTGCGCAAAAGCCCATCCTTGGTCCCCTTCCAGTATGCGCTGTGGATATAGGCTATGGTTTCTTCGTAATTCATGGGTACCGCCTTTTGATCAAGTTTCGGCATATAGTATAGCATGACAATCGACAAAAGGAAAGCCCGCCTTGAAGGGCGGGCTGTGATATTTATCGTTCTTATGCGTCGGCGTAGTTGTTGAAATAATTCTGGACCAGGACGATGGGGGTCCCCTTGTCGCCGCTACCGCTGGTAAGATCGCACAGGGACCCGATCAGGTCCGTGAGCCGCCGGGGCGTGGTCCCCTGAGAGGCCATCTGGCCCTTCAGGCTGGCGTTCTTCTCGCGGATGCGCTGCTCGATGGCCTTACGGAGTTCTGCACCGTTGAGGCCTTTAAAATCGTTGTCGGCCAGGTATTTGAGCTTCAGTTCGTTGGGCAGACCGTTGAGCCCTGCCGTGAACCCGGGGGAAACGACCGGATCCGCCAGCTCCCAAATCTTGCCGACCGGATCCTTGAAGGCGCCGTCGCCATAGACCATGGCCTCTATATGAACGCCCGTGCGGGCGATGAACTCCGCCTGGATGGCTTCTGCCACGGCCTGAGCGTTTTTGGGGAAGAGCTTGATGGTGTTCTCCGTGGCCTTGTTGGAGCCCAGCAGACCGTATTCCGGCTGATATCCGCTGCCGTCGATGGACTCGTTCATGATGTCACAGAGGGTCAGCACCTTCTTTGCACCGGCCTTCTCAAGGCGTTTTTTCGTCCGCTCCCGCTCGTGGATGTTGGCGCAAAGAACCGTGTCCGTATAGGCCAGGACGGCCGTGGGGTCGTTGGCAAAGACGATCTGAGCTTCGGCGCCCTCCTCCTCGATGAGGCTGCGATAATACTCCACATAGTTGACCCCGGTGAAGGTATGCTTTGGTTCCCCGAAAATCTGAGTGAACTCCTTTTCGGAAAGAGTCGCGGAATAGGGGTTCACGCCGGAATCCAGCAGCGCGTCCTCGTCCACCAGGTGATTTCCCTCCTCGTCCGCCGGATAAGACAGCAGCACGACCACCTTCTTGACGCCGCGCGCGATGCCGCGCAAGCAGATGGCAAACCGATTGCGGCTCAGGATGGGGAACACGACGCCAACGGTTTCGCCCAGCTTTTTTTGTACATCGCGGGCGATGTCGTCCGTGGTGCAGTAGTTGCCGTCAGCCCGGGCCACGACGGCCTCGGTCACGGCCACCACATCCCGATCGTGAAGGGCGAAGTTTTCCTGCTCCGCGGCCTGCAGCACAGAGTCCACAACAATGGAAACGATGTCGTCTCCCTGGCGAATGATGGGGGCCCGAATACCCCGTGAGATCGTACCTGCCATAGAAGTATCTCCTTTCCTTTTGGCAAAAAACAGTCTATAGAATACGTCAACTGGGACAGAATGTCAAGAAAAATATATAATCTGTTCTAAAAAAGAGGATGGCCACGCCGTCAGGGCTCTTTTACCGCTTGCTTTGGATATATCGATCCATGGCAGCGGCAGCCTTCTTCCCCGCCCCCATGGCCAAAATAACCGTGGCGGCGCCGGTGACCGCGTCGCCTCCGGCATAGATGCCTTCGCAGGAGGTCAAGCCGTCCTCGTCGGTGATGATGCCGCCCCACCGCTGGGTGGCGAGGCCCTCCGTTGTGGATTTGATCAGCGGGTTGGGGCTGGTGCCCAGCGCCATGATGACGCAGTCCGTCTCCAGCTCGAATTCACTGCCCGGAATCTCCACGGGGCGGCGGCGGCCGGAGGCGTCCGGCTCTCCCAGCTCCATACGGATGCAGCGCATCTTCACCACGTTCCGGTTCTCGTCGCCCATGAGCTCCACGGGGTTGTTCAAAAGCTTGAAGACGATGCCCTCCTCCATGGCGTGCTCCACTTCCTCTTTCCGGGCGGGCAGCTCCTCCAAGGATCGGCGGTAGACGATGGTGACCGATTCCGCTCCCAGCCGCAAAGCGCACCTGGCGGCGTCCATAGCCACGTTCCCGCCGCCCACTACGGTCACGTTTTTCGCGCGTTGGATTGGAGTGTTGGCGTCGGGCTCATAGGCCTTCATCAGGTTTACCCTGGTCAAAAACTCGTTTGCGGAGTAGACGCCCTTCAGGTTCTCGCCGGGGATGTTCATAAACTTGGGCAAGCCCGCGCCGGAGCCGATGAATACGGCCTCATACCCCTCCTGCTCCATGAGCTCCTGAACGGACAGGACCCGTCCGATGACCATGTTGGTGAGCACCTTCACGCCCATCAGTTCCAGTCCCTCGATCTCACGCTTTACGATACCCTTGGGGAGACGGAACTCCGGTATGCCGTAGCTCAGCACCCCCCCTGCCACGTGGAGGGCCTCGTAGACGGTCACGTCATAGCCCTTCCTGGCCAGATCCCCCGCGCAGGTGAGGCCGGCGGGGCCGGAACCGACGACAGCAACCTTGTGTCCGTTTTTCTTGGGCAAGTCGACGGCTCGCGCGGCGTGAGCGTTGTGATAATCGGCCACGAACCGTTCCAATCGTCCGATCCCCACCGGCTCGCCTTTGATGCCCCGGACGCAGTATTTCTCACACTGGCTTTCCTGGGGGCAGACCCGGCCGCAAACGGCAGGCAGGGCGCTGTCGGCGGCGATGATTTGATAGGCGCCTTCAAAATCCCCTTCGCGGATCTTGGCGATGAACTGAGGGATGCGTATATTCACAGGACACCCCTGGACGCAGGGAAAGTTCTTGCAGTTGAGGCACCGCTGCGCCTCGTCCAGCGCCTGCTCCTCTGAATACCCGAGCGCCACCTCGCTGAAGTTGTGAGCACGCACCAAAGGCTCCTGGCTGGGCATAGGATTCTTTTCTTTTCTCATGTTGGGCATCTTACTTCACCTCCATGGAAAACAGATTACAGGCCGCTTCACGGGCCTTAGCTTCAAACGGCTTGTAGGCGGCGCATCGGGCCATGGCTTCGTCGAAATCCACCTGATGACCGTCGAAGTCGGGGCCGTCCACACAGGCGAATTTCATCTTTCCGCCCACGGTCAGACGGCAGCAGCCGCACATGCCCGTCCCGTCGATCATGATGGGGTTCATGGAGACAACGGTCTTGATCCCATACTCCTTGGTGAGGCGACAGATGAATTTCATCATGACGAGGGGACCGATGGCGATGACCTGGTCGTATTCCCGTCCGCTCTCGATGAGTTTTTTCAACGCGTCCGTCACGAGACCCTTCTCGCCCCAGGTGCCGTCGTCGCTGACCGGAACGAAGTTGGTGCTGTTCCTTCTGAATTCATCCTCCAGAATGACCAGATCCCTGCACCGGAATCCGGCGACGGCGTCCACCTCGCACCCCTGCTCGAAGAGTTTTTTCGCCACGGGAAAAGCGATGGCGCAGCCCACGCCGCCGCCGATGACCGCCACGCGCTTGAGCCCTTCGGTCTCGGTGGGCCTGCCCAACGGGCCGACGAAATCGGGGATGCACTCCCCCTGCTGCTTGTGGTTCAGCTTTTCGGTGGTGGCGCCAACGATCTGAAAAATGATATCTACGGTGCCGGCTTCCCGGTCGTATCCCGCCACAGTGAGAGGGATGCGTTCTCCGTTTTCTTCCACCCGCAATATGATGAACTGACCCGGTTGGACCTTCTTCGCCACCAGAGGCGCTTCGATGCTCATGCGGGTCACCGAGGGGTTCAAAGGTTCTTTTTTCGCGATACGAAACATGTCACGTCCTCCTATGAGTTATTCGAAACTGCTGATCTTCTTTGCGATCCGTTGCGCGGTGGGCGTTGCGGCGAGGCCGCCCCGTGCCGTTTCTCTCAGATCCGGGTTCATCATGCGCCCCACGTTGCGCATGGCCGTGACCACTTCGTCGAAGGGGATGATGCTTTCGATCCCGGCCATGACCATATCGCTGCACAGGACCGCGTTGGCTGCGCCGATGGCGTTGCGCTTGATGCAGGGACACTCCACCAGCCCGGCCACAGGGTCGCATACAAGGCCCATGACATTCTTCAGGGCGATGGCCGCCGCATGAAGACACATCTCGGGCGTGCCGCCTCGAAGCTCCGTCAGGGCGCTTGCCGCCATGGCCGCCGCTGTGCCTGTTTCCGCCTGACAGCCGCCGGAAGCGCCGGCGATGCTGGCGTTATGGGCGATGATCATGCCGATGGCGCCCG
>JAEEGL015010171.1_pt1 | contig 19625 bp, 13 predicted proteins | sample 9134231 | NCBI WGS metagenome assembly JAEEGL01 (sample SAMN16246548, study PRJNA631951) | gut metagenome | biome: gut microbiome; feature: rumen; material: fiber-attached | host: Bos | place: Iran: Karaj | collected 2018-10 | reverse complement strand
TTTCTCCTCTTCGACCATGTCGGGCGGTGGGCTAATACCGTTAAGTTCTAACTCGGATGCCACTGTAGCAGTGAGGATTGACCCTGATAGATCCGAGGACCTATCAATGACTAGAGCAACCATTAACTCAAGATTTTCTTTGATCTTGGGAACGCGGTTTCAACTTCGGTTTGGCGTTGGTTGACTGATCTAGATTTGAGATATAAATAACTATCGTTATTTGTATCTCATCCACTGGTTCCCCAGCGGATTAGAATATTATGCTCTTATCGAAAAATAATTGCAAGCATTTTTTTAAAAATTTTTTTATTTTTTTAAAATTTGATGTTTTTATTTACAACGTAAATAACTTTTTTTAAAATTTTTGAAAATTTTTTATTTTTTTTGATAAAATTAATAAAAAAATGCGTTTTTAGGCGCATCTTTTTATATTTTTTAATATTTTCCTTAATTTGATCTATTTATATACGTATAGGCACGCGTCCTATTTTAATTTATTACGTGTGCATTAGAACTTATCAGAGAGCACTAATTCCTTAGTAGCAATCTTTTCATTAAGCTTTTCGTAAGTAATAGGAGCAGAGATCAAATAACCTTGTAAACGAACACATCCAATCTTTTTAAGGAATTCAGCTTGTTCTTTGGTTTCAACACCTTCACATAAGGTTCCCATATGAATGCTATCAGCCATCTTAATAACGGAATCAATAACTGGTTTTGACTTATCGTTCTTATCAAATCCTTTAAGGAATTCCATATCAAGTTTGACTACGTCAAAAGCAAAGTCTTTTAATGTATTAAATGAGGAATATCCACTACCGAAGTCATCAAGCCAAATAGCAAATCCGTTTTTCTTAATTCGATCAATTGCATTATGGAGTTTTTCTGCACTATCAAGAAGTGAAGACTCAGTAATTTCGATATGTAAATCTTCTTTTGGAATGTCGTATTTTTTCGTAATTTTAAGTATTTCTTCCGCGATATCTAGGTTATCAACGGAGAAATCACTACGAGAAATATTGATAGAAGTTGGTACTACCTTTTCGCCTTTATCAAGCACATCACGCATGTTTTTACAAACAATTTCTAGCATAGCTAAATCAACTTTGTACGCTAAATGTGCATCTTCTAATGCACCAATAAAAACTCCTGGGTTTAAGAAGCCATATTTTGGGTCAATCCAACGCGCCAAAGCCTCAACACCACATAGCTTTCCATCTTTAGAGAAAACAACTGGTTGATAATAAGCCACAATCCAACCTTGTTCCACCGCTTCATCAACATGCGAAACAATGTATTGAATGAGTTCATATTTATCGTGTAATGCGATATCGTATCCCTCAAAATATTTCTTGCTCGTAGAATTAAGTTGAGCGTTTGCATAACGAGCTTTTTCAACACCGGCATTTGAATGTTCATCGTCGATGACGATGTTATAACCAATTGTAGTGTCTAACTTAAGATCGCTATCAAGTGCGCGAACCTTGCTTCTAATTGTTGCAAATTTATCTTCTAAGTCCTTATTTAAAACTAATGCGACAAAGTGGTCATCTGCTTGTCTACAAACGAGTGAATTAGGGAATGTTTCTTTAATAATATGACCAACATCTGTTAAGAATTTATTACCAACAAGATAGCCTTTTTGGTCATTTAAAGTTTTAAATGAGATGATGTTTATGAATAAGAAAGCATACTTATTATAATGACCTGGATCATTTTGGATTAACTTGTCTGATTCAGATAAGAAGTAGTTATATGACATTAATCCTGTAAGTTTATCAACAGTAGCAAGAATTTCTAATTCTTCATCTTTTCTTGCCTCGTGAAGACGTTGGTTGAAGATGGAAACTGAAACCATCGCTAAGGAGATAAAGAATGTTATGTAGTTAACTTCGTCACCTTCTGGGAAGTGTCTAATGCTCTGGTCAAAACTCTTAAGCATGAAATAGAAACCATAGAATACAACACCTAGAATAGCGACTGATAAATATGGTCTCCAGATGAGAAGACATCCAACATAGATAGCCATAACTAAGAAGCAGATAATTTGCTTATAATCAGGGTTAGCAACGCCATTCTTCATGGATGTAAAGTCTCCATATGAGACTCTAATACCAAAGATTAATAAACAAAGAGCAAAAATTGAAATAACTGCAATTGACTGTAAAGAATCAATCTTTTTACCTTTATATTTTGTAATTGCTGCCACAATAACAATGGCATGGTAAATAAGGATTGAGCAATACAAACAAATAAGCAAAACTGTATCGATTAAACGTTTTGGATTATAGTTTTTGATTCTATTTTCAAGTGGAAGTAAGCCACATAATGCTGCACCAAATGCGGAAACGCCGATTATTGCAAACAAAAGAATTTTAGATTTCTTTTCGTTAAGGTAATACAAGCAATATAGGAACATTGAAATTCCCATAATCATAAGTAACCAGAACAATGATGTATTATCAAAAAGCGATTTAAAATATGGGGTTCCTTCTTTAACTGCAGGAATTATGTATTTAATGTGCTGACGAATAACAAGCCAAGTTTCAAGTATAGCAACAACAGCTGCCATGAAGATACCTGAACGCATGTTTGCTTTGTGGAGATATTCCGAGACGTATTTGGTTGATTTCTTGAAACCAAACATCTCAGCGAATTTGTTGAAAAAACTCTTTACTTTACTCATACTTTCTCTTCGCTTTCTTGTCTAAATACATTTCTTGGTCGGCACGACTAAATACATCATTAAAGGAACGGTCAACACCTGGTTCAAATGTTGCCATACCTGTTGAATACTGATATTTTTCTTCACGAACTTTTATTTCGTTTTTTCTTAATTTTTCAAAGAATTCCCTACGTTTTTCGTAATCTTCGCCTTCTATAATAGCGACAAATTCATCGCCACCGATACGGAATACTGGTGAATGAGAGAACGCTTTGCACAATGAATAACAAGAGCCAACAATAGCCTTATCACCGTTATCATGACCAAAGTTATCATTAATCATTTTTAGCTTATCAACGTCTAACATAACGACAGCAAATTTAGCTTTGCCTTCTTTAATTTCTCTATCCAAACGTTCTACCATTTCTCTATGAGCATTTTTATTTTTAACTCCAGTTAAACCATCAACAAATGCCATAGCGGAAATCATTCGATTCTTTTCTGCTAATGCACTTACCATGTCAGAGAATGACTTAGTTAATTCGCCAATTTCGTCATCGCGTTTTGGCTTAATATTAAACTTCCAATTACCTTTACGAACACTTTCAACGCCTTCATGTAAATCTTGAAGTGGCTTAATGTAAAGTTTAATTAAGAAGTAGAAAACGAAGACTAAAATTATAGTCATTGCAGCATATGCTAAAAGCGGAAGAAATGTAACCAACCTAGTTGGTTTTCTTAATTCGCTTGATCTAACAGAAAGGCTATAAATTAATTCATTTGTAAGTTCAACTGACATAGCAGTTCTTTTATGACCGCCAAATCGATAAGTGATTGGAACTTCAGCACTTTCATTAAAATTATCGATATCTAAAACATCGTTTACTGTTTTCTCGGTTGGTTTATACTCTCCGTTAATAAATGTTTCAACATCTTTATGGTAGACAATAGTGCCATCTTTATTCAATAAAATTGAATAAGCGTCTGAATAATCTTTAAATTCACTAAAGTTCTTAATAATCAAATTAAGATCAATATCAACACCGATAACACCTAAGAAATCGCCATTCTCTGCAATAAATGGAGCGACATATGAAAACATATTTTTACCAATGTTTGCATTGAAATATGGTTCTACCCAAAGAGATTTTTTTGCTTCATATGCTGGATACCACCATCCAACATGCTCTGTTTGTGTCTTTTCAAACTTAAGTATATTTGTTGCACCTTCATTTTTAAAACTACCATCAGATTGTTTTACATAGAAAAAACCATCGCCATTTAGACTTTCTTTTGTACAATGAGTAAATGCTGGATTTAAAACAACGTAATAAGCACAAACATCTTCATATTGTTTAGATTGCAAATCATAAACCTTAGAGATTTTATCCAAGGATTCATTTATATAAGTTTCATCATTAAGCTGAGTGCTATTAGTGAAATAACTAGCAACGACTTGCTTTCCATCTTCTACTGATGTTTCAGCACGAATTAAAGCATGGTCCGCTGCATCGGCAACAGCATAGACAGAATTTTTTAGACGGGTATTTGTGTAATTATTTACGATGTTGCTTTGGACAAAATAAGTCGTTATTCCACCAGCAATCATAGCAAACGCCATGCCACCAATGAAAATAAGAGATAACTTGAACGATAAGGTTTTTGTCCTTTTCATAGTATTAAATATTTTATATATTTCTTCGCTGAAATACAAATATGCACGTCAGGAATAGCGTTTAATCGCTATTGTTGTGACTCAAAAATTAGTCGGAAAAATATGAGAAAAATAACGAAAAACCCCAGGAAATCCTGCAAATTTTTGAAATAATAGGCTTTTTAGCTATTTTTCTAAAAAACTGGCGATAATCAAATTGTATTGATTAAATATAATTGTTGCTCTAAAATAGTAAAACGATGAAAAACAAGAAAATTCTCTGGATTTGTATCGGCACACTTGATGTCGCCATTGTCGGTTTCCTTTTTGTGATCCATGTAATTATGCTTGCTAAGGTTATTGGAAAAGACCCAGTTCAAGTTGCTGCACTTGCAGAAGAAGAAAACTTAATTGGATACTTAGCAGGTCACTTAAATGTGTATGGATTCGCTTTCGTTTTTCCTTTATTTGTAATACTTGCTGCTAACATTGTTGGCTTAGTTCTCTACTTAAGAAAGAACCTCAAACGTGGTAAGATCACAGCAAGTGACTTAACAGAAGAAGAGAAGGAAGCATTAAAACAAGAACTTCTTAAAGACCTACAAAATAAATAATCCCAACCGAATAGCTGGGATTATTTTTTGATTAATTAGGTCTTTTTTATTTCTCGTAGTTAATCAATGTAGCAATGAGATCTGTACGAGAGATAGCTTTGTAGAAGTAGTAACCTTGAGCCAAGATGTTTTCGTCAAGTGCTTTAAGCATTCTAGCTTGTTCTTCGTTTTCAACACCGACGACTGCAACATTGATACCAAACTTCTTTGATAATTCAACGATTGTTCTCATAGCATCATATTTAACTGGGTCTCTATCAATTGTGAAGACAATATCACGAGCAACCTTAACTTCGTTAAATCCAAGTGCAACAAGCTCTTCAATATCGACATATTGACCCATATAACGGTCACAAGAGAATGTGATTTCGTATTTGGATAATTCTTCCGCAAGATATTTAATCTTGTCTTTGTTATTTGGAATAACATCTTCTGGAATTTCCATTGAAACAAATCCTTTTGGAAGGTCGTTCTTCTCACAAAGTTTAATAAGTGAATCAACTGTATTTGAATCTCCTAAGTAGGTTTCGTCAATGTTAATTGCAATTCTATTAAATTTATTAATCTTAAAGACGTTCTTACCAAAGTCTTTATACATATTACCAACAAAGTTGATAATAGATTCTGTAACAAGCGCTGTTTTACCTTCTTGTTGAGCAATTCGAGAAATTTCCATTGCGTTGAAGAAGATGTTGCGGTGAGCGTCTTCAATACGTAAGAGAATTTCAGCACCGAAGATATGATTATCTTTAAGCGAGACAATTGGCTGTAAGTGCATGGATGTAGAATTGTGGCCAGAGAATTCTTTTTCAAGGACAGAGACCATGAATTCACGTTTATTAGCACTACGAGAGATTGAATAGTCAGCAAAGTAAATGTAGTCTTTATTTCTTTCAATTGATGGGCTGGAATAGAATTCCGCAACGTGCATCAAGAAGTTTTCTGGATTAGCGTAACCTCTTGGATAACCCATTGGAAGATAAGTAACCTTAAGTTCCTTAAAGTTTTCATTTTGATAGAAAGTTTGTTTGCTTAATGGATAAAGATTTTCAATCTTATTAATTGTATTAGCGTGACCTTCGTATGGAAGATGGAGCGCTAATGTAGTTGGATTGTAGAAATAGATTTCGTCTGTATTAAGCTTATTCTTAATAGAACGTGCGTATTCACGTAAATAATAGCTATAACCTTCACTACCTTTAGAAGCAACGATTTGCTCGTAGTTATCAATACAAAGTAAGACGATATATCCACGTGCGCCTGCTGCATATTCATCTCTGAGAAGATCAACTAATGCTCTAAATGAGTAGATTAATAAGTCTGGGTGGAATAAATCACCAACTTCATCTTTTTGAGTTAGTTGTTTAACAAGCATAACATTGTCTTTATCTCTTCTGTTTTGTAAGACTAATGAAGATTCAAACTTAATACCGCGATCTTCAAAGTATTTCTTTTGGTTAGTTCTAAGCGGACAATCTTTACATGGTTTTTCATTGTTAAAGAAGACTTTGTGACAAACATCCCCTGCCTTTAAACTTGGGAATTTGTGCTTCATGCTCTTTGAAAGTTCAGTGATCTTATATTCATCATCAATGTGATAAGAATATAAGTGTGATAAAGCTAAGATGTTGTCATTTTCAACCATCTTGCTATTAGCAAAGTCCGCAATTTCACGTTTCTCGAAGTAGTTTTCAACACGAACTGACATAACGTAGAACATCTCTCTCATATAAGCGTTCCACTTCATATCGTTCTCGCGGTTAAACATATAGATTAAAGCAGAAATGCCTTTATTATCTGTACTGCGGACAACAAAGTAAGTTCCACTATTAATTCCATACATATCTAAGATTCTCTTAATAGAACCGGATGCGTGGCGTTTTGTGGAGAAATAATAGGAATTATCATCATCTGTTGCAGCTGCAAGTGTTTCAACAAATTCTTTAGAAACGTCGCGTTCGGTGAAAATTTTGTTACGGCGTGCAGAAATATATGGATAGAAAATTTCGTTTGTTCTATCGAAGACAATAATTCCGGCTTCATCAACATTTAAGAAGTCACTAATAGCGTTAAATACGCCTTTAAGAATGGTTTTATTCTTATCATTATCAAATGATGAGTAATCAATTTTATTTAACTCAACAAGAACCTTGGAGGTATAGTTTGTGTTCATTGTTGTGTTAAGCATTAATTCTTTATTAATGTTTTCACGATATCTTTGTGGAAGGAAAAGATAATATGGTTGATTTTGACGTTTCGCAAAGCGAAGATCACCAAGCATCATTTCTTCGTTTGAATATGGGTAAGAGACTAAAGCGTATTTAGCAGCAATATGTCTAATACCACGGTCATCACGGACTGTAATGCTACTTTCACTTACAGCGTAACCAAGTTTTTCTTTAATCTCGGTGAATGAATCAATAACAGGAACGTAAATGAGTAAAGATCTATCGTCTTCTGCGAAAGTATATAATACTTGTTCATGATCAGAGAATGTCTCTCTATAAAGATTAAGAAGTCTTTCCTTATCTTTTTTAGAAAGAACTGCATCTGCTGGAAGTTCATAGAAAACTTCAATCAAAACATTTCTAAATGATTGAGAAACGAAGATGATATTTGATAAATTTGCTTTAAATGATTTAAATTCAACTAGGTCTTTTGATTCATCAATATATTCAAGATTAAGTTTTGAATAATCTGGAGTAGCAAGAACTAAGAAGGATGAATTAAGTTTCTTTCTAAGTTCACTTGTAGCGGTATCAAGCATTTGAACTTCCTTAATGTCACTATTTCCATAGGAAAGTAAGCTTGTATCGTTATCTTTAATCTTATTTAAGTTTTTATATGTTGTCTCATAAATTTGTTTGTAGAAAGTTTGTTTAAGTCTTTTTGAGACAATAAAGTAGAAAACGGCATAAATGATAAATGAAATGCCAGCAATTACGATTAAGATAATAATGAATGCGAATATTTTATAAACAACATATAAAACGCTAAAAAGGATAGATAAAAGAACTGTAACTCCTAAGATAAGAGCAGGAATTCTAGTGTAAAGAGCGTAGACACCTTGAAGAGTAGTTTGCTTATTTTTATCAGCCATATTTATCCTCCTACTCCAAAATGTCACTACGACCAATATTGTTAATAGTCTCAATGACACCTTTACCTAAGTCGATATATCTTGAAAGAACATTTGAATATGTCTTTAAAGTGTTAGAGTGATCAAATCCAATTTCAATAACTTTAACTGAAATAAATGGAACACCAGAAAGATGACATGAAACTGCAATACCCGCAGAGTTGTGATCTACAACAAATCTATCGTCAACATTTGAATACATGGTCTTGTGAGTTTTTAAGAAGTTCATCATATCTTGAGACATATTGTCTGTGGAAAGATATGTGACTCTATGGAAGTCAATTTTTGGACGCTTTGCAAGGTTCTCGCCCAAATATCCAGAAACGTCTTCTTGGACTGAAAATTCACGAGAAAAGCCAGGAATTTCAGACATTCCAACATCTTTAAACATAGATAAATCGACATTTGCATCGATAATGTTTTTAGAAAGAGCAATATCACCCGCTTTGAGGTTATCACTAACAGCAAAACATTTACCGACTCCAATAACTAGGTCAACAATGTTTGTATCAATAATATGAGTTAAAACACTACTAACTAAAACGCTAGTAGCCATATCACGTATAACCATAACTTCTTGTGAAAAGATGGTTCCACGAGAGACTTTAAAACGATCGAGAATGATTTCTTCTTTTTTGTTCGCTAAAACGTTATCAAAATACAAGACATCATCATATGTATCACCAACTATAACAATCATTTTCTGCCTCCTTTCTTTTCAGAAGTAGCTTCTTTTAAAAGAGCCTGATATTCATTAAGTGGAAGTGGCTTGGAGTAATAGAAGCCTTGGATTGTGTCAACCTTCATCTTCTTAAGTAAATCGACTTGTTCTTTGGTTTCGACACCTTCAACAATAGCTTCCATATCACTATCGTGAATTAATTGAATTAAGAATCGAACAATACTTCTAATCTTGTCATCATTAAGAATCTTGTCTGTGAACGATTTATCAATCTTAATTCCATCAAATGGAATTTGACGTAAGTTATCCATTTGAGAATAACCTGTACCAAAGTCATCCATGAGAATACGGATTCCTAAGTCTTTAAGTTTTTTAATAACTTGTAACGATAAGAATTTATTAACTTGAGACGTTGTCTCAGTAATTTCAATTTCAAGGTAGTTAGGTGGAACTTGATTAGTTTCAAGAACTTGTTTAATCTTCTCTAAGAAGTTTTTTGAGAAGAATTCATAAAGTGAGAAGTTGACTGAAACTGGAACAACTTTACGACCACGTTTAAGAGCATCTCCTAAATCCTTCATTGCTGCTTCAAAGATACAAAGGTCAATTTGATGGAGTAAACCAGAACGACCAGCGCGTTCAATAAATTTAGAAGGAGGAATAATTCCTTCAGCTGTTTTCCAACGTGCTAAAACTTCACAAGAAATAATGCGTTTCTCTTTAAGAGAATATTTTGGCTGATAGTAAGGAATAAATTCATTATTCTCAATACCTCTAAGAATGTCTTCAGCAATACTTGTGTCTCTATCAACAAAGCCTTCTTTAAAGTATGTAAATGATTCAATGTTTTGTTCAGATTGACTTTTAGCAATAATAGCTTTTTCAATAAGAGCAGTTAATGATGTTTCTTTGCTATCAACCTTACAAATGCCAGAGAATGGTTGAACCCAAATCTTAATTGATTCTTCATTAACTAAACGGAAACATTCATTTGAAAGTTGCGCAATTAAAGCGTGAACATCAGTTTCATCGTTTGCAAATAAGTAGAATAAGAATGTGTTACGATCAAAGGCATAAACAGCATTTCTTCTAGAAAATACGGTGTTTTCTTTGGTAACCATAATTCTATTAATGAATGTTGCAAGGGTTTGATTAAGGTTTTGTAAGATACGGTTTCTACTAACACCACCAGCAACATTTGTTGCGGTTGGAGAGAATGCTAATAAGTAACGTTCTTTTTCTCTTAAATAGAATTTACCTTCAAGTTCATGAACTTTATCTCTAAAAGCTTCTAAGTTAAAGAATGTGGTATGAGCACCTAATGTATAGAAGTTTTCATCAACAAGGGATTGGAAGAATTTATATCTATTACGGAAGACTTTTATTTGAGAACCTTCAATAGCGGCCATAATGATAATAAAGATAGAGAAGCCAATTCTAATGAAAACAAGAGCTTTTCCGAATAGATCTGGATTGATAAAAGACAAGACGAAAACAACGACTAAGCCAATGAAAAGCCAAAAGCCTATAATGACGTTGATGTGAAGTTTTAATAATGGTCTTCTATCGCTCTCCATTATTTCTTACTCTCCTTCTTCTCTTTTATCATCTCCTCTAGGAGCTCATTTTTCAATCTTTCTCTTTCAGAATTTGAAATTTTGCTAAGTCTATCAGCATCAGTAACATTAGTTTCTGATGAGTTAGAAGATCCTTCGCCTTCTTCAGCAGCCTTAACTGCTTTAAAGATGTCGATAGATGAAGTAACAATTAAATAACCTGCTGGTATTAATAGTAAAACTATTAATCCAATAGGAGATGATAAGAAATTCATAAATCTACCCATAAATGGGTTAACTGATTTTACGGTGCCTAAATATTGGACTTCAGTGAAAACTTGGTATTGGAATTCTCTTTCAGATTCAAAACCGCCGATATTAATACCGGCTGCAACAAATGTATAACGACCTTGGCCAAAGTCTTTGCCTTCATTTATGTGAACTTCACGAAGTCTATGTGTCATCGGAACATTAGTTGGGCTTGTAGGATTATGACCTTTAAATACTTCTGTGTCTGGTTCAAAGTCTCCAACATCAACTTGAATGTTCATAAATGTAACATCGATTGTTTCGCCTTTTGCTAAGCGTTCTTCAAACTTATTAACATCTTCCTTATATGTAAGGATGAAGTCATTTTTATTAATTTCTGGTTCCATTGAGTCGGTGAGAATAATAAATGATCCAACACCAAACCGGATGGATTGCCCATAGTTTTTCTTTTTATTTACCATAGCAGAAATGTTTGCGGCTAATACGAAAGCACATGCCACACCAAAGACACCGAATAATATCCATTCAATTATCTTTCGGGCTTTGCTTTTCTCTTTTTTGACCTTCTCTGCCATTTTTATTTACCTATAATTTGATGACCTTACCACCGAACATAGCTTTATAACGCCTTGCATCATTAAAGTCATCAAATACACGTGCTTGTGATTTGACATTAGTAAACTCGGTTTTGCTTACAACGTAACCTTTATTGGACTTGACAATAAAGCGACCAGGAATCTTTGCGAAGACTGTTGTTGGTTCTTCTCTAACAGGTTCTTCTTCCTCAACCGTTGGTTCTGGTTTTTCAACAGGTTTTTTCGCAGGTTTTTCGGTAGATTTCTTCGCTGTTGGTTTGGCGTTTTCCCCAGTTTTTTCTGGTGATTTTTTCTCTTTAGCTGGCTCTTCTTCAACAACTGGAGTTTCTTCAACAGGTTGTTCTGGTTCAGGCTCTTGTTGTGGCTCTGGTTCTGGTTTTGGTTCAGATTGAACTTCTTCCACTGATTCTTCAACTGGAGCTTGTTCTTCAACAGCTGGAGTTTCTTCAACAGGCTCTTGTTCAGGTTGAGCTTCTACAAGCTTTCTTGGTCTACCAGCACCTGGACGTGCTCCACCCCAACCAAATTTCTTTGCGGCTAGTTCTTCTTCAACTTGTGGTTCTTGAATTGGTTCTTCAACAACCGGAGCTTCCTCAACAGGAGCAGGTTGAACTTCAACAGGCTCTTGTTCAGGTTGAGATTCAATGACCTTTCTTGGTCTACCAGCACCTGGACGTGCTCCACCCCAACCAAATTTCTTTGCAGCTGGTTGTTCTTCAATAGGAGTATCAACAATAACTTGTTCTTCAGGTTTACTTTCTTCAATAGCAGGTTGTTCTTCAGTTGGTTCTTCCGCTACCAAAACTTCCTCAACAGGTTCTTGCTCAGGTTGAGCTTCAACAACCTTTCTTGGTCTACCAGCACCTGGACGTGCACCGCCCCAACCAAATTTCTTCTTAGCAAGTTCTTCAACTGGTTCTTCAGCAGTTTGAGGTTCTTCTAAAACAGATTCTTGAGCTGGTTGTTCTTCAACTGGAACAGATTCTTCAGTAACAGGAGTTTCCTCAATTGGTTCTTCTTGTTGTGGTTCTGGTTCAGGTTGAACTTCTTCTGCTGGAACTTCTTCAGTAACAGCCTCTTCAGGTTGTTTTTCTTCTTGAGGTTGTTCTTCTTCAGCTTTCTTAGCAGCTTCTTCAGCAAGAAGTCTTTCTTCTTCAGCTTTAGCTTCTGCAAGGGCAATAGCGGCAGCTTCCTCGATAGCTTTACGCATTAATTCTTCTTTACGTTTTGCTTCTTCTTCGGCTTGTTTAATTTCTTCAAGTTTCTTAGCCTTGATATCAGCTTTTTCGCCTAAAGCTGCTGCAATAATTTCTTTACGTTTACGATCCAAGATATCGCGTTCTTGTTTACGGAGTTCTAGTAAGTGGGCTTCTGCTTCTTTAGCTTCTTTGATGTTTCTTTCTTCAATAAGCTTAGTAAAGTATTTTTCCCATTTAGCAATTTCTCTTCTAATTCTCTTGAGAAGTTGTTCAACTTCAGCGATGTGTTTCTTAGTATTTTTCTTAAGTTCAATTTCGTCCTTAAAGTATTCCCTTTCAGCCTTATTTGGTTTTGGAGGAATCTTGGTTGAAACTTGAGCATTTAACCATTCAGTATACTTTTCATCTACTCTAACGAATTCGATTGGTCCTTTAACTAAGTTACCATATGTAAAGATTTCGTCATCGCATGATGAGAGTAGTTTTGGTTTATATGATTTATTTGTCTTTTTATAGACTTTTGATTGCTCTGTCGCCTCTAGAGACAATAGATTTGACGCGAGAATATTATTTAGAGCTTTTCTTTCATTTTCATTAAAATCTTGGTACTTTTCATCAAGAGTGTATTCAACACCTAAAGATGAGAATCTTTCAATGAAAACGAATGTCTCATAGCATTTTCTATAATATGGGTTTTTTCTAATAATATTTGTTTGAAGAATTGGCTTACGAACGTTCTTTTCTGTTTTAAGCTCCTTCATAAAAGGAGAGTTGTAGAAATAGTTAACGTATCTACGCATCTTTTCGATACGAGCGACGAATTCTCTTCCTGCTGCAGATTGAGCATCTTCGTTAGCTTTCTTAAGGGTTACTTTAGTTTCGATAGTAACTTCTTGACCATCGACAATAGATCTATTTTTGATGTACATGACATCTTTAGTATCAAAATTAACGGTATTCTTGATAAAGTCATAACGTTTCTCAACGAATAAGACTAAACGACGAATAAATGTAGCGATGAACTTATTCTCGTATGTGTGGAGTTCTTCCTTATGGAACTGGGCTAAAATCTTAGCAGGCATAACATTTCCGTTTTCATCAATATCTTTGACGTATTGGGAATGTGATGCTAAGTGTTGAATAGATTCGTAATTGATCTTTCTAGCGAGTTCAATTGGAGTGAGTTCACCTTCTGTCTTAGTAACTTCAAGTGGATTATTAACGATTTGGCCTAATTCATAGACACAATCTTCGATTGTTTTAATCCATTCATCATTAAAGACAGAGGAGCCTTTCATTCTCATTCTTAAATAAGAATTTTGGCCATTATATAAGTCTTCTTTTACATTCTTAAAGTATGGGTCCTTAATGGACTCTACTTTGGAGATATAACGTTGATAAAGACTTTTATTACTCATCGACTAATTAGTTGTTTTTAAGAAGTGTTTTAATGGACTCTTGTGACATTGGGAATTTTCCCTTTCCATAGAGTTTATCAAGATAATTTGAGAGTTCTTCTAACTCATCTTTTAAGAATGCGATATTTAAAGATTCGAATTTCTTTAAGATTTTGTTAGCGAACATAAAGTCATAAGCTTCGGATTCGGTACCACCACAAGCGACATATGTTGGAACAAATGAATCGAGTTGTTTTAAGATACGGTTACCAAATGCGAGTTTGAATTTACGAATGACGAAGTTATCCAAATCTTCAAACTTCTTAATCATTTGTTCAGAGATTTGGAATTGTTGTTGTGCATCTTTAAATAATTGTTCAAGTTGAGAATATGGAATTGAAAGTGGTTCTTGGTTCTCAGCTTCAAATGGACGGCCTTTATCATTAAAGAATAATGAAATAGCACGGTCATAAACCTTATCTGAAATGGTAAATGTTGAGTCGTCGTTATTGGCTGTACCAAAGAAGACAATGTTTTGAGGAATATTAAGTTTACCTTCTACAATGTGCTTTGGATCGTTTTCATCACTTGTTGGAATAAGGTCAATAACCCAATTTTCTTTATCTCTCATTTCCATGACGGATAAGAATTCGGCGAAGTAGTATTCGATACGGGCTAAGTTCATTTCATCGAGGACGATAACATCTAAGTCTTTTCTATATGTCGAAACATAAAGAGCTTTTAAGAATTCTGATTCATTGAATTTCTTAGTAAATTCATTGTAGTAACCAAGAAGTTCAGATCTATCTTTCCAAGATGGTTGAACTGGAATAATTGCAGAATCAAATGAGAAGAATTTTCCCATAGCATATGCTAAGGATGTTTTACCTGTACCAGAGATACCTTCTAAGATAATAAGTTTTGATGTAGCAATACCTGCGAAGACTTCTCTAACAATGTCAATTGTGTAGTAAAGTCCAAGTTTGCTTGCTGCAAAGTTTCTAAATGAGTTACAAAGTTCTTCAAGAGATAAATCTTCTTTTGGAAGGATTGTTGTATCTCTGCCTTTGTATGCTATATCAACAGAGTTGAGTTTTGGGAATCTTGAGTTTGCTTCGTCTAAGACTTCTTGAGCTTGTTGATCAGCTGGTTTAAGTCCCATATATGCTGTTTTAAGGTTAAGAATTTTGTCCTTTTCTTGAGCAGCGGTATAAAGGTCATAATTAAGACGTTCAACTTGTCTACGGAGTTCGTCTTTGTCGAGTTCACGTTTAACAAAACGGACGTATTTACGGATTAGAATAACTAATCCGAAGACTATTGCGCCCACGAGCGCGATAAAGAAAAGAAGGAATAAAACGAAGAATAACCAGCCAACGAAACGAAAGTCTCCTTGGTGTTGTGTCAAAATGGAATGATAATTCTTAAAGTTTTCTCCAACATCTGTCCATGGTGAAATAATTCCTTTGTAAAAGAATTCACCGAGATCTCTGAAGAATGCTCTAATCATCTCAGCTAAATATGCGAAATATGCACTCATAATTTAAAACTCCCTTTCTACCTTAAACGTCAAGTTAGATCTAAATGATGCCCCCATAGTGTAATTTACACTATCAAGGTCCCATCCTTCAATATATATTGAAACAACTACCTCTTTTGGTGTGTCCATATATGCTTTAAAAGTGAATGGTTTTTTATCTTTTCTGAAGTCCTCTAAAGAGTAAGCTCCTTCACTTTCGATCTTAAAGTTATTTTCGTTTATAGATCTTTCAAGATTAAATGTTCTAACTCCCTTTTTATGACGAGCGTTAAATGCGCTTGAAACATCGTTTGGATCGAAGAAATCGGAATCTTGAGCCAAAGGCTCATCGTAGACAGGTTCGCCGCTATATTCTCCATAGATGCGTTCATAAAAATCGTTAGTTCCTTCCTTTTGGAAGGCATCGTAATATTGATCAACCGAATTATCAAGAAGACCACCAATTAAGGTTTCTTTTTCATAATTTGGATCAACAATTGCGTAAGTATATTCATCTCCATCATTAATCAAGATAGAGAAACGCATTGCATCAACAACTTTGTTAAGTTTTTCATAGAGCTCATCAACTGAGTATTGTTTATACATTGCGTAATGTTCATCACTACTTGATTGATAGAACTCATATAGATGTTCAGCGTATGCTTTGTTATAAGCCTCGTCTGGAACGATGTATGTCTTATCTGCATCAATCGTGATAATTAAATCATCGTCTGCGAGTAGATAGTATTTTCTAGAAAAGTAACCATAGCCATCTGCAACTTCTCTAAATGTGTCAACATGCTCCATTTCTGAAGCATTAGATTCATCATAAAAGACAGGACTATCTTTTCTTTGAGAAGTCCACAAGGAAGAGTGGGCACTTGTTACTGGAATGAAAACTCCTGTTGGATCTGCTACAGAATGGTCAATATGTTCACTATAGCCATCGTCTTTCGACTCAGAAATTTTCAAATCACGTTCAGCATCAAAGGAAATATTAATTCCGTTTACAAACAATTGTGAGCTGGCAACAAACCAAGCTACTGACATTGATGCTGACGCCACAAGCAAGCCAATCACTGCTATATACATTGTGAGTATCAGCTTGTCACGTTTCATTAGATTCTATCGATTTCAAAATTAAGATCTAGATTAAATGAATACCCAGCATTTTGATCGATAATTGAATGATCCCAACCTTCAACAAAAATGGTAAATGTTGCATAAGCAATTTTGCTATCAGTTGTTGTAGTAGCAATTGGAACACCATGTCCGTTTGTTGGATCTGAATCAATATAGAATTCGCCTTCTGAAGAAACACTTGGTTTTACTTTTCCAATACCATAATGCTTTTGTACCTTTGGTATAGCACCTTCGATATCTGGAACTAAAACACCAGGATGATGTTTTGCGTAGAAAGTAGTTTGTTCGGAAGGATTAACAACACCATTCATATTGTCTAATACATCATATTCGCTTTCTTCTAAAGCTGAATAGGTGATTGAAGATTTTGGTGTTTCAAATTCACCATAACAATATTCTTTGTTATCGTTACCGTAATCGTAATATTCGCCAGGACCAATGGAGAGTACTCCTCCAACTTTAGTTTCTCCAACATGATTTTCGTTGTCTGATGGTTTAATAAGTAATTCACTTGCACCATCAACAAAGATACGAACAGAATTTTCAACACCGTTTTCAGCATCAACAGCGGCATTAGTAAGCCAAATGTTTTTGCTTTCAACATATTCTTGATCTTCATTAATTACTCTGAAAGCAAGTGGAAGAACGGAATATGAATCAAGTGTTGCTTCATGATCAAATTCAGTTTCAGAAACTTCTGGGGATCTAAATAATCTAAATGGATCTGTATCATTTAATGCTTCTCTAGAACCTGTTGTCACTGGGTGGAGCTTATCAACAGCATAAGGTGATTGCTCTAAATAGTGACGGAGAGCAAGTAAGGATATACCTGTTCTAGACTTGGACCAGTAGATGATCTTAGTCTCAGTTCCTTCGGTAGCTTCCTCTCGTTCAAGGTTATATGTAACCAAATCAGCATCACTGAAGTAAGGTTCTCCTTCGCTAGTATCAACTAAACCAACGTTTAGAAGTGATGAAGTAGCGACTGAAGTACCAACGAATGATAGTGAAACAGTACGAGAGAAAGCATACCAAGCTAAAGAGCCAGCAGTTGAGGCTAATAAAGCTAATGAAGTAATGCCTGCTAGTAAACCTAAGCGTAATGAAAGTTTTTTCTCTTTAGTCATAAGAAACAATATATAGATACGTTTATAAAATTATTTAAAAGTTATTTTGAAGTAAATTTTATGGTTGTGGTGTGACTGGTGTGAGATTGGTTAAATCTGTATCTCTAAATTCACCAGTTGTGAATTCAAGACCGACTTGGACTTTGCAACCTGCTGTTTGGAACGGATTCCATTCTGCTCTTGGTGCGCTGTTGAGTAATGCCCAACCTTCGAGCCAAATGCTAATGCGGACGTGTCTTGAAACTGTGTCAGATGCAATTGTGGTGAATAATGGAGCACCAACACTGTTGTATGATCCTAATTCAGTAACTGTTTGGTTTGCACCATGGATACCATATTCAATTGGTTCGCCATTAAGTGCTTCTGGAACATCGTTCCATGGAGTTGCGTGATATTTATCAGCTGTACCACTACCATCTAAATCTAATGCGCCACATAAAGCGGTTGTTGATGCTGCCTTACCGGTAACGATTTGGCTTATAAGTTGTTCACTTTCATCAAAGATATCGAATTCAACTCTGATTGCATCTTCTGCGAGCTTGGTTGAGATGACTTGGTCGTTTGAATCAAGGCTTCTTAAAATATAATTTGATAAGAAGACTGGACGTGCGACGTGTGTGTAACCTTCGCTGTCTTGATCTGGATTTACTTGATATGCATCAAAGTAAAGGTCGAATTGAGCAAAGTCTGTTGCACCTGCTTGAATCCATCCAGTATAACCTTTTTCTTCTGCTGCGGTGCCAGATGCTGGAACGTAGTCTTTTCCTAAATAATAGGAACCGTGTCCTAATTCATTACCTGCGCCTGCTTCTGGGGTTGTCCAACCTTTGGTTGTATCAAATTTACCATTTGCGTCTTTTTCAAAGGTGACTGGTTTTAAAGTGTTGCTTGAACCTTTGTCGACTGCTCTGGTCCATGAACCTGCTGAACCTTCTTTAATTCTTAAAACACCTGTATCGGCAGTTGAAACGCCAATATATGATGCTGTAACTTTGGAATTGTATTGATACCATGCGACGGTACCGCTAATTCCACCAATAATTGATAATCCGAGTGCTGTAGCAAAGACTGGGATTAAAACTTTTTTATTAATTTTCATAAGCGTTAATTTCTACTCCTAATTTAATGGATGCACCCTCAAGGGTGATTGAATCGCCACTAAGTTGGAATCTTTCTAACCAAGTAACGACTGTGTACTTTCTTACTTCGTCTGGTTCGAGGTTTATTGTTTTCTTGGACACTACTTCTGTATCGGATTTAAACATTTCTGCATATCCTTCGAATGGAATGTCCCAATAAATCGCGTCATTCTCATCGACTGTGATCGGAGCTCTATAATCAGCTTTTTGATTTTCGTCTAGATGAGGAACCTGTAGACGCTTTGCGTAAACCTTAGGTTCATCTTCAATGCCATACACCATGACTCTGAATGAATCTTCAAGTGTAGAACCATTTGATGATGCGACTACTTCTTTAATCTTTAATGAGAAGTCGTATGTAGCAGGATCTTCACCAACATTCTTAACATAGAATGTGTATTTTAGGAATTCAGTCCATTTTTTATTATTCTTATTAGATTTAATTCCTAATTCATATGAATAGTCTTCACTATTAATGACTTCATCACCATATTCCTTGAAGTCTGAGTAGGAATATCCTTGGAATGAAGGAACATCGCCAACTCTAAGGAATGAAGTGCGATCTACGAAGCTAGACTTTTCGGAGAGTGTCAATTTAGCATTCTTAGTCTCAAGTGCGACTGTGAATGAACCAACACGGTGTCCTAAGAAAGCAGCAATGCAGAAAGTAGCAACACCGGTGACACCAATGCCACCAATAATGGCTGCCCACATTCTTCTTTTGCGTTTTCTTACAAGGTTTAGTTCGTACATAAGGTTTGTTTTTTTGACTTTCAGAAAGTCGATATGTCCCAATGAGAACTTAAAATGCCAGCTTGCCTATCATCCTAACAACGGCACTTCGTTGTCCTCTTAAGGCAGCTGGCTATCTATTTCTAGACCCTATAGTTTTGCGCCACTACATCGCTGTAGTTTTGCTTTTATC
>JAEEGL014236415.1_pt1 | contig 19625 bp, 22 predicted proteins | sample 9134231 | NCBI WGS metagenome assembly JAEEGL01 (sample SAMN16246548, study PRJNA631951) | gut metagenome | biome: gut microbiome; feature: rumen; material: fiber-attached | host: Bos | place: Iran: Karaj | collected 2018-10 | reverse complement strand
GTACCTGCATTTCTAGATAGTGTTAAATAATCAAGTCCTACATTAATAAGAAAACTTAATCTATCAGATATTTCTTTTACTATCATTTTAGATATTTCTTTCTTTTCTTCAGATAAATCTAAATTTTGCATGAAATCATATAATTTTTTAACACTAAATTGTGTTACTTCATATATATTCTTTTTATTTATTTTTACTGAAAGAACTTCTGGTTTTAATCTTGCTCCTTTACAACTAGGGCATTCAAGTTCTACCATGTATTTTTCTAACCAATCTCTTATCCAAGTACTAGTTGTTTCCATATATCTTCTTTCCAAGTTAGTTATAATTCCTTCGAATGTGCCATAACTATCAGATAAGTGCCCACTTTTACTTCTGAAGTGGAAATGAATTATATCATCTGTTCCATATAAGATCATATTTAGTTCTTTTTTAGTAAAATCTTTTATTCTTTTGTTAACATTTATCCCATAATGTTCACAGAAATTCTCTAATTTTAAATAATTAATATTTTCTGGATCATCTCCAAAAGGAACTATTCCTCCTTCTGCAATAGTTTTTGTTCTATCTGGTATTACCAAATCTATATCCATTGCTAGTTTAACACCAAGTCCTTTACAATCAGGACATGCTCCATATGGTGCATTAAAACTAAAAGTACGTGGTTCTAATTCACTTAAAGAAAAATTACAATGTGGGCATGCAAAGTTTTCTGAAAACACTAGTTTGTCTTGACCTAGAACATCTACAAATACTTTCCCATGAGATAGTTTTGCAGCTGCTTCCAAAGATTCATATAATCTTGATCTTATTCCTTCTTTTATTATTAATCTATCTATTACTACTTCTATATTGTGTTTTTTATTTTTTTCTAAATCTATATCTTCTTCCAAGTCGTAGTCTTTATTATCTATTTTTACTCTTACATATCCATTTTTTCTTAAATCTTCAAGAAGATCTTTATGAGTACCTTTTTTGCCTTCAATAACTGGTGATGAAATAATTAGTTTTGTTCCTTCTTCATATTTCATTAATTTATTAGTCATTTCTTCAATAGATTGGTTTGCTATAGGAATGTTATGATTTGGACAATATGGAGTTCCTGCTTTAGCAAATAATAATCTTAGATGATCATATAATTCTGTTACTGTTCCTACTGTAGAACGAGGATTCTTATTAGTTGTTTTTTGATCAATAGAAATTGCTGGACTTAGCCCTTCGATAGAGTCAACATCTGGTTTTTCTGTTCCACCCAAAAACTGTCTAGCATAGGCTGACAAGCTTTCTAGATATCTTCTTTCTCCTTCTTTATAAATTGTATCGAATGCTAAAGATGATTTACCACTTCCTGATACACCAGTCATTACAATAAACTTGTTTTTTGGTAATTCTAATGATACATTTTTTAGGTTGTTTTCTCTAGCACCTTTGATTATTATTTTTTCCATATAAATCATTCCTTTTTTACCGCTATATTATAACATATTTTTTATAATTTGTTACTGTTAGTTTTTGGTAAATTTAATTTTTATGTTACTATAATATAATATCATGTTAAACAAACGTTCGCAAGTTATATCATTTATAAAATTCTTTTATTATGATAAAATATATTTTAGTAGGTGATGCTTTATGGATAATAGACCAATATGTTTTTTTGACTCAGGTATTGGGGGTGCTACCATACTTAGGGAGGTTTATAAACGTTTTCCTAATGAAGGTTATATTTATTATGCTGATAGTATTAATAATCCTTATGGCATGAAAAGTAAGAATGAGTTATTTGATATTGTAGATGGCGTTGTTACTAAATTACTTAAATATAATCCCAAAATAATAGTATGTGCTTGTAATACTGCTACTGCTATGGTACTTAATGATATTAGAAAAAAGTACCCTGATATTACTTTTATTGGTACTGAACCTGCTGTTAAGGTTATCTATGATAAGTATTTTGACAAGAAAGCTATTGTTATTACTACAAAAGGTACTGGAGAAAGTGAAAGATTTAAAGAACTTTTGGATAAATATGGAACTATTAATTGTAAGCTTGTTATAGCTCCAGAACTTGCTAATTTAATAGAAACTGGAAAAAATACTTTTCCATATTTAAATGATTTATTGAAAGATTATGTAGGAACTGAAATTGTTGTTTTAGGATGTACCCATTTCCCTTTAGTGGAAAAAGAAATAAGCAGAATACTTGGTAACGTTACTTTTGTAGATGGTGCTATTGGTATTACTAATAGGATTGATTCTTTAATAGATAAAAGCGATGGTCCAGGATATATAAAAGTTATTTCTACTTTAGATAATGTAGAAAGTAAAATTTTAGATATAGTAAAAAGTTATTAACAAATTGTTAATAACTTTTATTTTGTTCTGATATTATTCTTTTCATCAAATTTTACATCTAAAAATTTCTTGCTTGATAAATAATCAAACATATGGATAAAAAACTCATAGTTATCTGTTGGTTTAGGTAGTTCTATATTACTATACTGACTTTTATTCCACTGCCCCATATGAGAACTAATTATTCTTTTTAGAAAGCTTATCTCTGGATCTTTTAATTCTGTTCTTTCTTTATTTTCTTCAATAAATGATGCTGCAAGAAGCGGATGATCAAATCTAGTATATCTCTCTTCCGGCATTCCTAATTTTTGACTGTCATGAAGAATTGTTCCTAGTATCATTAAATCTTTTTCTTCTTCTGTAAAAAGACTATTTGTATATTCTAAACTAAGTATTTCGTTAGCTATAGCTGTTGCTACTTTTGTATGTCTTAAAAGTCCTCCAGCACCTTGTGAGAAACTTGGATGATATTTGCCTGTTGATGATGCTGGTACTTCGAAAAAATAATCTGGTACTAACTCTATTAAGTTTTCTGCACTTCTTTTTATTCTTTCATTTTTTATATAGTTTAGTTCATCGTTTAATACTTCTATTTTATTCATTATTTCTCCTTATAATCAATTATACTTTGTAATTTTTTATTATATTCGAATCTGTAATGGCCTGTTATTTTCATATCTACTGTTTCCAAAATGTTTTCTTCTTTTTCTTTTTGTACTTTTCTATGACTTATGATATATGGAACTCCATCTTTAGTATATTTATCTGAAATAATTGCTATATGATCACAGTTGTCGAAAGTAATAATATCCCCAGGCATAAATTCACCAATTTCATGATAATCTGTATCTAGAACTTTAACGTATCTTTTTAAGAAAGTTTCTTGATTTCGAATTCTTCTGAAATCAATATTCGAATCAACTTCATCTATGTAATATGTTCCTGTCCCAAGTGTTTTTTGTACATCATTACTTATTAAATCTTTTAAACTATAACCAGCATTTTTTAAAGCATACCAAATTAAGTCTGCTGCTGATCCTTCTTTTTCTATAGGAGGATATCCTTCAGCATAATAATTTACTTCATATTTTTGATTAAAAGTTGCATACTTTTTAGCGCCTTCTAAAATATCTGTGTAATCATCTATACCATTGCTATTATAATCTTTATTGCTCTTTAACTGGTTAACTCCAAAATCTGTTATACTGTAGTACTCTTTAGTTTTATCTACTGGTTTTAATTCTTCATTGTAAGCAATAGAGTATTTGGCTGTAAAGTAACCTACTATTCCTAAGATGACTAATAGTATTATAAGTACTGTAATTCTCAATCTTTTTTTTACTTTCTTTTTTAATTTTCTGGCCATTTTTACTCCTTTTTATTTTGTTTTTAGTTCAAATAATATATCTCTTAATTGCATTGCACGTTCAAAGTCTAATTCTTTAGCAGCTTTTCTCATCTCTTCTTCAAGTTTGTCTAATTCCATTATATTATTTACATTAATTATATCACTATTCTTAGATTTTTCAATTTTTTCAAGTTTTGCTTCATCATCATTTGAAATTAATTCTCTTATTTCTTTAGTAATTGTTTTTGGAACTATATTATGTTTTTTATTATATAATTCTTGGATTGTTCTTCTTCTTTCTGTCTCGTTAATAGCTTTTTGCATGCTATCAGTAATAGTATCAGCATACATTATTACGTGGCCATTTACATTCCTAGCACATCTTCCTATTGTTTGAATTAAACTTCTCTCACTTCTTAAAAATCCTTCTTTGTCAGCATCAAGTATAGCTATTAATGATACTTCTGGTATATCTAAACCTTCTCTTAAGAGATTTATTCCTACGATACAATCATATTTGCCTAAACGTAGTTCTCTTATTATTTTCAATCTTTCTAGTGATTTTATTTCAGAATGAAGATAAGCTACTTTTATATCTAATTCTTTTAAATATTTAGTTAACTCTTCACTCATTCTTATTGTTAGTGTTGTAATAAGTACTCTTTCATTCTTTTCGGTTCTTTTTCTTATTTCTCCGATTAAGTCATCTATTTGACCTTCAGTTTTCCTAATTTCTATTGTTGGATCAAGAAGACCTGTTGGCCTTATAATTTGATCTACTTTGTTTTCTGCAAGTTCTAATTCATAATCTCCAGGAGTTGCGGATACGTAAATAATTTGATCTGTTTTTTTCTCAAATTCTTCGAATTTTAAAGGTCTATTATCAAGAGCACTTGGTAATCTAAATCCGTATTCTACAAGAGTTGTTTTTCTGGCTCTGTCCCCATTATACATAGCTCGTACTTGTGGTAGTGTCACATGTGATTCATCTATTACAAGTAGATAGTCATTTCCAAAGAAATCCATTAATGTAGTAGGCGTTTCTCCTTTTTTTCTTCCACTTAGATGTCTTGAATAGTTTTCAACACCGCTACAAAATCCTGTTTCCTGTAACATTTCTAAATCATAATTAGTTCTTTGTTCTAGTCTTTGAGCTTCAAGTAGTTTATTTTGTGATTTTAATTCTTCCAAACGATCTTTTAATTCTTCTTTTATTGTTTCTATTGCTTTTTTCATCTTTGGTTCACTTGTTACAAAGTGCGAAGCAGGAAATATAGTTATATTTTTTATTACTCTTTGTACTTTTCCTGTTAAAGAGTCAATTTCAGATATTTTATCTATTTCATCTCCAAAAAATTCTACTCTTATTCCGTTTACTCTTTCAGATGTGGGAATTATTTCAAGAACATCACCACGTACTCTAAAAGTTCCACGCTTAAAGTCGTGATCGTTTCTTTCGTATAGCATATCCACTAACTTCCTCATTACTTTGTTTCTCTCGATTGATTCTCCAACTGTTAAGGTAATAGTATTATTTTTATATTCTTCTACTTCTCCGATACCGTATATACAAGAAACTGAGGCTACCACAATGACATCATCACGTGACAAAAGAGCACTTGTTGCAGCATGTCTTAACTGATCTATTTCATCATTTATAGAGGAATCTTTTTCTATGTATGTATCTGTTCCAGGAATATATGCTTCTGGTTGATAATAATCATAGTATGATATAAAATATTCTACTCTGTTATCTGGAAATAGTTCTTTAAGTTCAGAGTATAGTTGCCCTGCAAGTGTTTTATTATGAGCAAGTACTAAAGTTTTTTTATTTGTTTCTTTAATTACATTTGCTATAGTAAAGGTTTTTCCTGTTCCTGTTGCTCCCAGAAGAACTTGATGTTTGTTACCTTCTTTTATACCTTTAACTAATCTTTCTATAGCTTCAGGTTGATCTCCGCTTGGCTTATATTTTGATACTAAATTAAACATAGAAACTCCTCCTTTTTCTCTGTATTATTATAACACACTATTATATATTTTGTTTATTTGACATTTTGCTTCTATTGACTTAAAATATTTAGTCAACTGGAGGGTTTTGTATGACTATTAAGTTAAATGTACTTCTTTCACTGGAAACAGGAAATTTATTTATTAAGGATAAGGAGTGGGAAGAATTAATGAATGCTGAAGAGTTTTTATTGAGGAATCTTAAGTTTTTAGATGTTGACGAATCAGAATTAATATCTTCTTATTTAATTGATTGCTTTCCCGAAACTGCTGTTGTATGTACATGTATATCTGAGGGAGAGGATATTAAAACTACTGCATGGTATATATCTCAACTTCCTAAAACTTATAAAATAAGTCCTATTCCTATTGATTATCAAATAAAAAGTAGTAAAAGAGAAAAAGCTATTAACAGTATTTGTTAATAACTTTTTTATTTTTAATATAATTGTTTTGTATAATCTATATATTGATTATTTACTACATCACTTAAACTAATTAGATATTTTTTATATGCTTCATTCCATGATTTGTAACTTTTATCTTTTCTTTTATCTTTAAATTCGTTTGTTTTTTTCATGTATTCTCCAAGGAAGTTTGAAGCTTTTTTAGCTCCTTCATAGTTCAAATGATCTCCTTCATCTTTGGTATCTACAAACCAATCTATTCCTACTTTTTCTTCATTCATATCAAGATATTCTATGTTAAGCGTTTTGGCAAAGTCTTTTAATTTATTATGTCTTGCTTCGTTCCATGATTTTCTGCTTGGTGTATTTAGTAATACCAATTCTACATTATTATCATCACATATTTTTTTTATGTCTTTAAAATATTGTTCATTCCCTTCGGGGAACCAAAGTGGTAATGCTTTATTTGGCCCATTATTTCTTTTTGCCCTTTCTTGATATGGTGCATATTTATATCCTTTTGTTATATTAGAATTTGTGTATTTATCTTTAGATACTAAATTTTTCCAATTATCATGTATTTTAAATATTGGCAAATGCTTTTTTAAATCATCTTTGGCTGCTACATAGTTTGGTTTATTTTTCATATTTCTAAATAAAACATTCCCTTCGAAGAAAATAATCTTTGGTTTTTCATGTTTTATTATTGTTTCTACATTTTTTAATGAATCAGAAATTATTTGACCAGGATCTGCGCAATCATAAGTTGTATATCCATATTCATGCCATATTTCCATTGGTGAAATTGAGTTATATGTTAAACTGTCTCCAATTAAAACTGCATCTAATGATTCTGGCTTTTCTGTTAAAATATCATACCATGCCGTATTAAATAAACCATATTTTTTAACACTTTCTTTAGGAAGTAGAACGTAAGCTGATAGCTCTACTATAAGAAGGAGTCCAATACAAAATACTATACTTTTTATTACATTTTTCATATTTGTTTAACCCCCCCTTAAAAGTCAGCATATATTGGATCTACAGGCACATAACCTATTCCATATGCTCCGAATATAATTATTGACATAATTAATGCATAATATATTACCCATCTTATAACAATATGTTTCTTTGATATCTCTTCTCTTATTTCGATGTTTTTTTCTTTAATTAATCCCACTATAAGTATTAAAACTGTAAATATTATTACTATAGCATAGTCATGAATATCTAGTCCTAGTTGCAATAATTCTCCTGTTTTAAATGGTTTTAGACTAAATTTGGTAAACACTATTTTTATCATACCAAATGCTGTTTTTAAATCTGGTGCTCTAAAGAATAGTTCTCCAATAAATACTAGAAGTGTCATTTTTATTGATTGGAAAACTCTATATATCTTGTTTTGTCTATTTATATGTATTTTTTTACATATTTTGACTATCTGTGGCTCAAATAGTCCTCCCAAGAAAATCATTGTGAAATGATATAATCCAAAGAATAGAAATGTATATCCTGCTCCATGCCATAACCCATTCAAAAACCATACTGCAAATAGGGCTACTGACCCACTTAATACTGCTCCAGTTCTATTTCCAAATACTTTTCTTAGTTTAAGAGTTAGTTTTTTTACTGGCTTTGATAAAGATACTGGATAGAAGATATAATCTTTAAACCAAGTGCCAAGAGTAATATGCCATCTTGTCCAAAACTCTGATATGTTTTTAGCAAAAAATGGCTGCCTAAAGTTTTCTGGTATTTTCACTCCGAATATTTCTCCAGAACCTATTACTATATCCATTGTTCCTGAAAATTCTGTATAAAGCATTAATGTATATCCTACAATAGCTAGGATATTAGCTATAGCACTATAACTTGCATAGTTATCAAAGATTAGATTAACCATAAAGTTCAATCTATTGGCAATCACACTCTTTTTTAACACTCCATAGAATATTCTTTGATATCCAAAACAAAAATTCTTATATGTAATTTTGTTGCCAGAATATAGACTTTCTGCTGTATCGGAGTATCTAGCAATCGGTCCTTCCATAATTTGAGGAAGAAATGATAAGTACAATGCTAATCTAATAATATTTTTATCAGCTTTTATTTTTTCATTATAGACATCTACTATATATGATATTGCCTCTAGTGTATAAAAAGATATGCCTATTGGCGCAATATGATTTACTATTTTAAAAGTATGTTTGATATGCAATAGTTTTAATAAAAGGTTCCCATTCATTTTTAGAAATGGCATATATTTAAAGAATATTAAAAAGGAAACATTTAATAGTATTGCTAGTATCAAAACTAGTTTTTTCTTGCTTTTGTATTTAACTTTTATTTCCTTTTTTAATTCTTTTTTAACTCTTTTTAATTCTTTTTCTTTTTGTTCTTCTAGTTTACTCATGAAGATTCCTGCAAGATAAATGGATATTATTGATATGATTAAGAATATTAATAGTTTTTGGCTAAATAACCAGAAAAAGATAAAACTTGCTAATAGTAAAACTATTGGTTTTATTTTTTTTGGCATTAAATTATAAACAAGAACTAATGCGGGTACTATCATATATAAATAAACACGATTAAAATAAGATAGTGGTTTACCCCCTCTTAGAACATGCCATACACGATTGATGTTTATGTTTTTCATCTTATTCCTCTTCTAGGCGTTTAATTAATTTCCATATCTTTTCAGCAGAATTGAAATTATCAGGAATTATTTCTACTGTAGGTATTTCTACATCAAATTCATCTTCTATTTCTGATATTAAAGATAAAATAGTAAGTGAATCTAAATATCTCCCATCTACTAAATTGTCACATGTTTCATAGTCTACTTCTGGTTGCAATTCTTCTAAAATGCTAATTAATCTTTCCATACTTCATACTCCTTTGTTTTCTATTTATAATTAGGAAAGTTAATACTACTTGTATTTACTGTATCCCTAACTAATTCCATTTTGTTTCTATTTGTTATTACTATTTTAGGTAAATCTCTACTTAAGAATAAAGATATTCCTTCAGTAACCGAATAAGCTCCGGTATTTTTAAAGATAAATATGTCTCCGATATTTAGTTTATTTAATTCTATATTTTTCACAAGCACATCATTTATTGTGCATAGTGACCCATATAAATTATACACCATTTTTTCACATTTTTCATTTGAAATAAGATCAAAATGTGGAACTCTCATAGCCATATTACCGCCGTAATATACTAAGTGATGTATTCCTCCATCTAAGATGGCAAAATTACCATTTTTATTACTTTTTAGATCAACTACTTTAGTTAGATAATATCCGCATGAAGCTGCGATACTTCTTCCTATTTCAAGTAATACTTTCTTGTTTTTTATTTTATCTAAAGCTTCTTTTACTTCATTAAGAAAACTATCTTCATCAAAATCATCATCTATAAAATAATATATTGGAAGTCCTGGTCCATATTCTAATTCTTCAAAAGTTATTTTATATTCTTTTTCTGTTTCAGAAATTAGGTTAATCAAATAATCTATTTCCTTATTTATCCTTTTTATAGAATGTTTTTGCGTGCCAGAGAAGTATTCTATTCCTTTGATATTAATTGTGTCTTTACTATAGTTTTCTAATATATATTTAAAATCTTCTTCATTTATTCCAAATTGATTTCCCGATGTTAGTCTAATTAAAACATTTATTTTCTTTTTATATTTTTTAGCAGTTTTTTCTAATAATTTAAACTGCTCTAAAGATTCAATAGTAAATCTATTTATATCATCATAGCTTATAATCATTCTTTCTATTGTTTCTTTATCTTTATAAACTCCAGATATAACCATTTTTTCTCTATTTATTCCTAGTTTATTACAAATATCAAATTCTCCAGGAGAACATATTTCATATTTAGATATATTATTTTCTAATTCTTTTGCAATAAAAGTATTGGCTTTTACTGCGTATACTAGGTCTATATCTTTACCAAATTTTTCTTTTAAATACTCTATTCTTTTGTGTAGTTTTTCTATATCAAAAACATAGGTAGGTGTCCCATATTTTTTTATTATCTTACTTGTATCTATCATCTTACTAACTCCTTGTTGTTTTTCATTTCCATTAGTTTTTTTCGATCTATTTTTCCATTTTTATTAAGTGGAAATTCATCAATTTGAATCAATACTGTAGGTATCATAAATACTGGAAGCGATTCTTTTAATTTTATGTGCAAGTCTTTCTTTGATATATTTCCAATATAAAACCCATATAATTTTGATTTTTCTTCTTCAAAGATTGAGCAACTTCTTACTACCTCTTCAACACTCATTAAAGCTCTGTCTATTTCTTCAAGTTCAATACGATGTCCTAAATACTTGATTTGGAAATCTTTTCTACCTGCGAATACTATTTCATCATTTTCATTGTAATATCCCAAATCTCCAGTTCTATATATCATATCGATATAACTATCTATAAGTGGGTTTCTAGTGAAGTGTTTATCAGTTTGTTCTTTATTGTTGTAATACCCTAATCCTACTGCGGTTCCTGCCACACATATTTCTCCAGGTTTATTCTTTTCTGTTACTTCTTTATTATCTTTATCTAGTAGGAATACTCTTTCGTTAGGTATAGGTTTTCCTATTGGAATCTTATCTAAGTATTTTCTTTTTCTATCTATAACATGATATGTACAATTACATGTTATTTCTGTTGGACCATAGATATTAACAAATGTAGTATTTGGTAATTTTTCCATCCATTTATTTAAGTGTTTAAGAGGCATTACTTCGCCACTAAAAATTATTTTATTTACCGTTGTTGGTACTTTATATTCAAGCCCATGGAATGTTGTAATTAAGCAAAGTGCTGATACTGCCCATGTCATAGTAGTAACTTTATTATCTGTTATATAATCTAGTAACATTGCTGGTGATGAAAAATATCTTTTTGGTATTATTACTAGAGTTGCTCCCATTTTTAAGGCAGGATATATATCCTTGACTGATACATCAAAATCAAATGGTGCTTGGTTGCCTATAATGTCTTTTTCAGTAAAATTAAATAATTCTGTAAATTTATCAATAAAATCAATTACTGATCTATGAGATATTACTACTCCTTTAGGAACACCTGTTGAACCAGATGTGAAATTAACATATAAAGGATCGTAATTTAAATGTCTTGAAGCTGTTTCTTTTAGAACTTTCTCATCAGCTTTTATTTGCTTTAGATCTTTTATATTCATTATATCTAGATTACCGAAGTATTCTTTTGCTAATTTTATATTAGCATCATCTGTTATTACATATTCTGCTTGTAATGTTTCTTTGATGCCATCAATCCTCATTTTAGGAAATTCTGGGTTTACTAAACAGTAAAAACAACCAGCATATACTGTTCCAAAAAAAGATATTAAGGTATCTATACCTTTATCCATAAATATGATTACTGGCTTATTAAAATATCCTTTTTTTGCATAATATGTTCCTACATTTTTACTATATTTATTTAAATCATTATAGGTAATTGTTTTATCTTCTTCAATTACTGCAATCTTATTTCTATGTTTTTTTGCTGTTTCTTTTAAATAATCTAATACGTTATCCATATATACACCTACTTTTTCGATTTTCTTTTTTCTTATATTTAGTATATCATATATAGCTTTAGAGGTGAATATTTTCAATAAAAAAAGACTAATTTTTAGTCTTCTTCTATTAACCCATAATCGTTATGTTTTCTTTTATAGATTACTGCAATTTTATCAGTTTCTATATTTTTAAACATATAAAAGTCATGATCTATTAGTTCCATTTGAAGAATTGCTTCTTCTTCATCCATTGGTTTTAATTCTATTGTTTTTCTTTTCACTATTTTATTTTTATTTTCTTCAGTGCCTTCTGAATCTATAAAATCAAGAATAAAATCTGCTCTAGATGGTCTTTTCTTATTGTTTATTCTTTGTTTATTCTTTATTATTTGTCTTTCTAATTTATCAACTGATGTATCTACGATTGCATAGAAATCTTCCCCTTCTTCTTCCATTCTTAGAGTATAATTTTTAAGTGGGATTGTTACTTCAATTTTTTGCTTTGGACCATACACTTTAAATAGCATTGTTCCAGTTACTTCGTCACTTTTTTCTAGATATTTATCTAGTTTTTGCATTTTTTCTTCTGCATATGCTTTCATTGAAGCAGTAATTTTTGTTTTTTCACCACGAATTATTATTTTCATGATATCTTCCTCCTTGCAATTATTTTATCACATTTTTTATAAAAATAACAACAATAAAAAAAAGATTTAAAATAGATAATAAAAAACTATTGAGTCTTCTTTCAATAGTTTTCTTAATATTTAAACTTACTATCTTACTTTTAGACCGACAGCTTTTTTACCGCGATTAGGATTATCTATCCATGAACTATCTGGTCTATGTCCTAGTCTTTGTAAATCTATTTCGTGTGAAGGTCCTAATGGTTGCATAGAAAAGTTATCTCCTAGATAAGATCTGACCAAGTTTTCTATATCATGATAATTCATTAAAGATGATCCTTTTTCATGAAACAAATCTTTTAACCCAGATAAATCCTCATCAGAAAGTATAATACACATACCAGTAACAATAAAGAAATTATTCATATTATTCCTCCTTATATAAAAATCATAGCTCTTCTATTTAAAAAAAAGCAATAAAAAAAATTCTACTATTGTAGAATATTATGTTATTAGTTTTATGAATGCTTCTTTGTGCATATTATTTAAACTTCTTACGGAATAATATCTTTGAGGCCTTCCATATCTTAAAAAATCCATTTTATATGATATATATGTTAAACTTTGCTTTTTCCAATATATTCTTAGTATTATTTCTATTTCATAACCATTTAAACCTTTATTTTTACAAAATTCTATAATTTCATCTTTAGTTTTTGGTAGTGTTAAAAATGATTTTAATCTTCTTGGCATATTTTGTCATCCTTTACTACTATATAATGCATATATATAGATAGTAAGCTTCCTAGCACTATACACAAAAGAACGCTTATATATATGCTAGGTATTAGTTTTGTAATAATAAAAAACAATGTCCAAGTAAATGCTGTACAGGTTATGGTAGAATTTAAATGAAAAGTTTCTCCAAGGAATGATCTAGTAAAGAAAAAACCTACTAAGAAAAATGAAAGTTCTGCAAAGGCATTATTAAAATAAGCTATTGTAAAAACTCCAATTGTTTGAATTAATTGTAATGGTATAGTTATTCCATAAAAGATGATATTTTCTACTATTTTTTCTATTTTAACAGCTCTTTTTTGTGCATAATATTCAATGTTTTTTGTATTATTAAACCATATACCATTTTTCTTTTTTCTTTTTTTTACTTCCTTTTTATTCATAAATCCTCCGTAAAACAGATAAGGGCCCTTTATCTATTTTATTTTTATTAATTTATTCTGTTTGCTATTTTTTTGGCGATTTTTTTTGCAAGTTTTGTTTCTTTTTTGAATTCACCCCACCATAGCCAACTACCTGGTCCTGGCCAATTTGGCATTTGTTTTCACCTCTTTTCTTTAGATATATCTCTTTTACTAAAATAATTATAGCCATAATTATAAAGTAGTCAATTGAAAGTAAGAATCTTGTTTCAGCACTTACTTTTGAAAAATTTATTAGATGTGCTTTATAAAAATAAGCTATGCCTTGAACTATTGTATTAATTAGAAAAGCTAATATTGTATATATGATATATTTCCAATTTTTATTTGAATATAAATAACAAAACGCAGTAATAAATATAACAATATATGCTTGTAAGATTCCATAATTGAAAATACTAACGATTAACCAATTTAATATTGTATATAATAGTGCATACTTGAATATCTTTTTTGCTTCTTTTATTCTAAAAACTAGCAGTACTATACAATAAAAATTTAATATACAGACTAATAAACTAGAAAGAGTTCCTAAAAACTTAGTTCCATTTATTTGTTTTAGATTATCATATGTGATTTGATAATGTGTAAAACCTAAACTATCTAACGATGCATTAATAGTTATTAACATAATCATTATAATGAATAGCCATACTACAACTTTTGCTACTTTTTCGCTGACTCCTAACCAATTTATAAAATCTTTCATATATCCTACCTCACTTGTATTATATTATAGTTTTTTTATTCATTTGCGCATGTGAAGCGCAAATTGATGATTATTTATATTTTATTTAATTTTATCATTTTATTTTTAACGGTCATATATGTTTTAATTGATTAATTTTCGTAATTATGGTATAATGTGTCATACGGGGACGACTTGGTATCGACAGGAGTGTAACTCTTTGAATGGCAAGTAGATGGCAATCTATAAATGCAACTTAAATATAACTGGAAACAGACAATTACAATTCGCTTAGTATAATATTTTAGCGAGCTCTTGTATATTTCTTGCTTACGGAGATATATAAGGGTAATACCTAGTAAGCTATATTATTACAGTTTCTATATGTAATAATGAATTTTTATAGAATAGTTATCTATTTAGTTGTTAATTTCTCTGTAGGTAATGAAAAATTTAAATTAACTAAACTTGTAGAAGTTTGAAGATAGTTTACTTTTGGACAGGAGTTCAATTCTCCTCGTCTCCACCATTTGATTATTATAAGAACTGTATAGTTCTTTTTTTGTTGATAAATATATTTCTTATTGATATAATTAATATAATAGAGGTAGTGTATGTTTAAAGTAATTGATAATAATGCAGAAATTGTTTGTACTATAGTTAAATTACTTAATGACGAAAGTAATAGAATTAACTATATTATCTATACTGACGGCACTAAAGACGAAAGTGGCAAAGATTTTTTGTATGCCTCAAGATATACTAAAGAAGGAAACGATTATATTTTAAAGCCTATTGAGAATGACTACGAATGGAATTTTATTGATAATATGCTTAGTTTAGAAATTGGTGATTATTAATATGAGAAAGATTAAGGTTTATATCGATAGTTACAATTCTTTGAATACTTTTGTATATGACAATGAGTATCCTGATATAACTCCTCTTCATTTAAAAGATGAAGGTGCTTTAAGATATATAAAATTATTGGAAAAATTCAATCCTATTGATGTAATAGAAGATAGTAGAGATATAAATATTATTTTTAAGTATAATAATTTTGATTTGGAATTATATAGTTATGCTAATATACTTATGAATGAAAGATATAAGGATGCTCTAATTCCTATTTGTAAAAAAGCTTATGATTGTTTGATGAATAAGACAATGAATAAGGATATTGGCAATAAAGTTATTAGAAAAAACAAATATACCGGTAAAAAGATTTTTGTTTCAGCTTTAATTTCTGTTATTTTAGGAAGTTCTATTTATTCATTAGATAGAAATATTAAAATGAATAATACAGAAGTTCTTGATATATCTAATATAATGAATGGCAATACTGTTAGTGAAGAAATTGTTGATATTACTAGAGATGCGCAAATTAAAACAAATAATATTGTTACTAGGACTGCAACTAATACTAGTTATAATAATAGTGACGCTACTTTAAATAGTATTTTTCTTAATTATAAAGATCGCAGTAGAGATAACAAAATTATGAATACTGATTTAAGTTATGGTGATATTATTGGTAAATACTCAAAAATGTATGGGCTTGATGCTAATTTAATGCTAGCTATTGCTACTCAAGAGCGTGGTGAGCATTCAGAATCAATAGATCCTGGTGGTGCTATAGGATTAATGCAAATCCAATATAGTGTTTGGGCGAATTCTAATATTAAAGCATATAATTTTAATAGCCATTCTTGGGAAGAAATAAGTATTGATGGTCAAATGTTATCTGATTTAGAATATAATGTAAAAATAGCATGTATGATTTTCCAAACTTATTTAAGAGCGATGAATTATAATATATGTGCTGCTACTCAGTCATATAATATGGGTTGTGGAACTATTGAACGTTTAATTAAGGAATATGCTAGTTCTACCAATAAAACTTTTAATCAGGTATTATCTTCTCAAACAGATATAGGTTGGATAGAAAATAGAGATTCTATTCCATATGGAGATCAAAGTTACTTAGAACATGTATTATCTTATTGTGGTAATGATATTAATTTAAATGTTTTAGATCCTAATAATAATAGATATAGTCTTACTGTATCTTCTTTATCAAAAGAAAAGCAAAGGGTTTAGTAGTTGCTTCTTTGCTTTTCTTTTGATAAAATAAATTCATATTTGCCAATTTAGTTCAGTGGTAGAACAGATGCATGGTAAGCATCAGAGATCAGTTCAATTCTGTTAATTGGCACCAGTTTTAAAAAAAAGAGTATCTGGGGATACTCTTTTATTTTATTTTATGTTTAGTTAATGTTTTTTTATCTGCAATAATACTTGTTTTTGTTATTATAAATATTATTAAGATAAATATTACTATATATATTATAATTCCTAGTGTTTTATCATTTATAGCATATATAATTGATGCAAAAGCAAATAATATATTCATTGCATATATTGCTAGTACTGTATTTCTATGTGATAATCCTAGTTTTAATAATTGATGATGTAAATGCTCTTTATCTGGTTTATATATTGGTTCTTTTTTAAGTGTTCTTCTTATAATAGCAAATACTGTATCTAAGATTGGGATTCCTAATAATAAAATTGGGATAAAGAACGATGTCATAGTTACTGTTTTAAATCCTAATAGTGATATGGTAGCTATCATAAAACCTTGGAACATTGAACCAGAATCTCCTGAAAAGATCTTTGCTGGGTGGAAGTTATGAACTAAGAATCCAAGAGATGCTCCAAGCATTATAAATGCTAATGATACATTTAGTCCTCCGAAACTTGTTTTCATAAATGATATTATTCCAATAGTAAGATAGAATATACTACATGTTCCTGTTGATAAGCCATCTAATCCATCAATTAAGTTTATTATATTTATACATCCTACAATAAATAGGATAGTAATAGGATATGCTAAATATCCAAAATCTAAATGCAAACTTCCAATAGTTATTTTATCTAGCATAATTCCACCATAGAATAAAACAACAGAAGCTGCTATTATTTGTCCTATTAGTTTTGTTTTTGCTCCGATAGGACTTATATCATCAATAACTCCTACTATTACTATAATAAATGCTCCAATTAGTATAGCATTCATTTGAATACTTTGGATACCGAAAAGCATATATCCAAACAAAAATGTTAGGAATATTCCAAGGCCTCCTAATCTAGGCATTGGTGTTGTATGTACTTTTCTAGCATTTGGTATATCCATAGCTCCAATATGTTTTGCTACTTTTTTTATGTAAAAAGTTATTAGAAAGCAAAACAAAAAACATGTAAATACTATTATAAAAATATGTAAATGATTAGTTAAATCAAGCATAATATCACCTGTTTTTATTATATCATGTCTACAAAAAAAAATATAGATAAATGTTTTTGCTTATCTATATCTATTTATATGATTTTTGATACTGAAATGAAGTCATATATAAAATTTGTTACTAAATATATCAAAGACATGGCTAGAAAAAAGTAAAATAGTCTCGCTTCTATAACTTTGTTCTTTTTAAATATACCATTTATATTTAATGAATTTAGTGCAACTATTACAAATGGAGTAATTGTTATATATAAAATAAATTTAACGGGCATTATCATAATCCTTGATTTCATTTATTCTTCTTTGATATTTTTCTTCAGTATTTGGAGATGCTTTTATAAATGTTTCTATCATTTCTATAGCTGTTTCTTTAGGTATACTTCCTGAAAAAGCTAACGCATTTGCATTATTATGTTCTTTTGCAAGACGTGCTTCATCTACAGAACTAATTTTAGCACACATAACACCTTTTACTTTGTTAACAGCAATTGATATTCCTATTCCTGTTCCACAGATAGCTATTCCTAAATCTGCTTTATTATCTCTTATTGTTTCTCCTAAAGCTATTCCATAAACTGGAAAATCTGCTGATTCTTCACTGTTGGTTCCCAAGTCTATTATTTCGTATTCTTTTTCTAATTCTTTAATTAATTCTTGTTTTAGAGGATATCCTCTATGATCTGATGCTAAAGCTATTCTCATATTATTCCTTCTTTCTTATTTAGCTCTTAATATATAATAGTATGCATAATTATTAACATTAAACTGTGCCTTACCAGCAGTTTTTGTTTTGATATGTCCATAATAGTGGCTTCCTCTATTACCTTCTGCAACTTTTGGTTTGCCATTTTTAGTAGTTCCAAGGTATACCATAGCATGCTGTCCATGACCATCACCAGTATATCCAGGTTTTTTATATGTTATGAAGTCACCACGTTTTAAACTGCTCATTTTGCCATCCCATTTAATTGCTTTTAATCCATATTTTAAAACAGCATTATTCATGGCTTTATTGCTGCTTTTATTGTCTAATAGCACTCCTAACGGGTCGGGAAATTTTTTACTATTGAGTGCAACACGTCCCACTAATTGAGCAAATGTTCCGCAATCATATAATTTGCCTTTTATATTATACTTTTTGCTTAACTTGTTTGAATCTCCATATGGCTTACTCTTATATGTGCTCTTTGATGTTCCTGCTGGCCAAGCAAGTGATTCAGCTGTCGTTGCAATTTTTTCTGCTGTTGTTGAATTGCTATCATTTATTATACTGTCTCTTTGATTGGCTGCATCTTTCATTTTCTTTATTGCTTCTTTTTCAGCTTCTTTTCTATCTTCTTCTTCAGCTTTTTGTTCTGCTGCTACTTCTTCTGCAGTTTTTTGTCTTTCTTCTAATTTCTTTTGTTGTTGCACTTCATATTCTTCATCTTCTGCCTCTTTCAATTCTTTTACATATGTTTCAGTTGCTTTTGTATAGCAAAATGCAACTTTGCTATAGCCTTCAATCATTTCCATAAATGTTTTTACTAGAAGTGGTATAAACATTATTAATACTGAATATATTATTCTTTTTATGCCTAGTTTTAGATTTTTCTGATTTTCATTCTCATCTTTGGTAAAAATATTTTTAGCTAAATCTATTGTAAATAAAAGAGCTAGGACCACAGGCACTATTATAAATATGATACTTAATATGTTTTTAATAAATAGTATTGCATTAAGAGTTGTTGAATTACCGCATATATCTAATATAAACATAGCATCACCAAGTTTATTATACAATATATTTAATTAAAAAAAAAGAACTATTAGTTCTTCATTCCATATTTTTGTTTAAACTTTTCAACATTTCCTGTTAATGTAGCTGTTCCTTGCTTTCCAGTATAAAATGGATGACAATTTGAACAAATTTCTACATGTACTTCATCCTCTTTTGAAGTTGACATTGCTTTAAATTCGTTTCCACATAAACATTTAAATGTTACTTCTTTTTGATCTTTATGAATTCCTTTTTTCATATGTCGCTCCTTTCGCCATGACTTTTTTAGTCATAGTAATAATAATTCTTTAGTAGTATAGCAAAT
>JAEEGL017016622.1_pt1 | contig 19626 bp, 26 predicted proteins | sample 9134231 | NCBI WGS metagenome assembly JAEEGL01 (sample SAMN16246548, study PRJNA631951) | gut metagenome | biome: gut microbiome; feature: rumen; material: fiber-attached | host: Bos | place: Iran: Karaj | collected 2018-10 | reverse complement strand
CATCATCAGTCATACCTCTAAAATAGATTGCCATTAAAAGCGCTGATGCTTGATATTCTTCAATTGAACCATCGACATAACCATTAATAAAATATTCAATTTCTTCTTTAGTTAATTCATTACCATTTCTTTTTTTAATGATTATATCAACTATGTTCATGCTTAAATCACCTCATATATACCAAGTAATGTTACTTTAAACTGCTTTTCTTTTACTAGTTTTTGTAATAATTTATTAAAATTAGCAACATTTTTTCCTAATGAACATTCAATATAGAAATTATAATTTCCCATACCTGTTTTATCAGGTCTTGATAAAATAGACTTTAAATTAATTTTTTTATCATGGAATTTTTCCAAAATTTCAAATAGAATACCAGGTCTATCCTGAATAGATGTAATAACAACTGAAGCATCTACATCATTTTTATATTCAATATTAAAATCATTTTTATTATCTAAGACAAAGAATCTTGTCTCATTATTCTTACTATCTGAAATATGCTTAATGATTAAAGGATATTCTTCATTTAAAGCATGCATAGGAATAATAGCACCAAAGCCTTTCTTAGCCTCCTTAAATCTATCTAAGCTTTCAATATTACTTTCTGTTTTAATAACATTAAAGCTATTAGCAGTAATAAAATCTAAGCATTGTCCATATGATTTAAATTGACAATATACTTCCTTTACATCATTAATGTCAGCTACATTAGCAACAAATGCAAAATCGATAGATAGCTTTAATTGCTTAGCTACATTTAATTTATTAGAAATCATTTTATCTAATGATTCTAGAATAAATCCATCTAATGAATTTTCAAATGGAACTATCGCAATTGTATTATCATCAATTGCGTTAATAGCCTTTATTATTGAAGGATAATAAACAGTTTCATATTCTTCATTAATGCTATTTAAATATTTTTCTTTTGCTACATCACTATATGTTCCCTTAGGACCTAAAACTGCTACCCTTTTCATATTTAACTCCCTCATAAATTGGTGTCATTAGATGATTATCTTTAGAAAAATAATAAACACTTCTTTTTCTATCATCCTTAAGACATGTAAATTTATTTTCATCAATAATAACTGCTGTATCCTCTTCAATTCCAAATGAATCAAATGGATAATCTTTTATTTCATCATTATAAATAATCAAATCCTCATTTTGATAATGTGGGCAAATGGATATATTCAATATATCTAAACACTTTACCATCTTATAATTATAGTTATGGTAATTATCGGAAAACATATCCTTATCTCCCATAGCTATTTTAGTATATAGCATTGCCCCAGCTGATGAACCAGCATAAATCTTATCTGAATCTAAATATTTATATAATATTTTATCTAAATTATAATTCTTAAATATTTCTACTAAATCATCTGATACTCCACCACCAACATATAATATGTCAGCCTTATTTAATAGATTATCAAAATCATTAATATTATCCATGCTTAAATCGATAATTTCACATTCTAAGTTTTTCATTAAATTATGAAATTTTAAGCATGACTTTTCCATATCTTTAGTTGCATAGGGGCAATATAATACTATTGGATTTTTCTTATTTGTCATTTTAAGCATTTCATCTTCAATGTGATTCATTGTTGAATCTTTGCCTTTTCCTCCAATTAGTATAAAACGTACCATCCTATTTCACCTTTGCTTCTAAACGATAGATTGGACCAAGCTTTGACCATTTGTCTTCAAACTCAGTTGTAATATTATCAGGATATTTTTCTATATCCTTATGTAAATCTAAAGAAATATGAGAAAGCTTAAATCCTTCTTGATTAAATGTCTCAAGTGAATATTCAAACAAGCCTCTATTATCAGTCTTAAAATGAATATCACCATCAGCCTTTAATACATGCTTATATAAATCTAAGAATAAAGGAGATGTTAATCTTCTTTTAGCATGATGATTCTTTGGCCATGGGTCTGAGAAATTTAAATAAATTCTATCTACTTCATCATCTGCAAAATATGTTCCTAATATAGCGGCGTCCATAACTGCAATTTTTAAATTAGGAATATCATCATTAATTATCTTTTCTAAGCATCTTAATAATACTGAATCAAATTTCTCGATTGCAATGTAATTAATATTTGGATTTAATTTGGCAAGTGTAGACATAAATTGACCCTTACCACATCCAATTTCAATATGAAGCGGATTATTATTTCCAAATAATTCATTCCACTTACCCTTATAAATTTCAGGTTCATTAATAAAATATTTATTATTATCAACCATTAATCTTTCTCTTGCGTTTTTAACCTTACGTAATCTCATTATTGTGCTAAATCCTTTATTGCTAAATAATATACCTTAATTGCGTTAATGAAGCTTTCTATAGACATATATTCATTAGATATATGACATACATCCTCTTCAAATGGCATTGATGGCCCAAAGGCAACAGCGTTTTTCATTTCTCTTGCGTATGTGCCACCACCAATAGTAATTGGCTCACTATAATCATTTGTTACTGCTCTATAGGCTTTTAATAACTTTTGAACTAATTCTGAATCCTTTGGAACATAATGACGTGGTGAACCACCTAATACTTTATAACTATATCCATATTCTTTTGTTATTTTTTCTAAAGCTTTAGGAACATTTTCAAATGAATCATCAAGTGGACACCTACAATTTACACCTAATCTAATCTTACCATCTTTAATATCTGCAATAGCCATATTAGATGTTAAATCCTTCATTTCATCATCATATTCAAAGTAGCCAGCCTTTTTACCGCTATTATCCCATAAATAATATTCATTCATAAACTTAGCTAATTTTGAATTAGTATTCTTTGCTAAGAAATCAAATAATATATAAATTGCATTTAAACCCTTATCAGGCTGCATAGCATGTGATGCTATACCATAAGCAATATATGTATCACCATTAATTTCACCCTTGTAATTATTCTTCTTTAAATAATCTAAGAATTCATTTTTCAAATCTAATTTAATTTTCATCTCTGCTTTAGATGGAACAATATTATATCTTTCACCAGCTTTTAATGAAATGATAATATCATCCCATAAATCACCTAAAATATCATAAGACATGATCGCCTTTTCTCCATAAATTAATGGGAATGAGGCATCAGGTGAAAAGGCAATTTCTGGTTCACCAATTCTTTCTAAATATCTTTCCATACATCTAGAACCAGATTCCTCATCACAACCAGCAATTAATCTAATCGTCTTATTTGGCTTAAAGCCTTCATCTAATAACATCTTCATAGCAACAAATGAGGCAACAAGTGGACCCTTATCATCTGTAGTTCCTCTACCATACATCTTATCGCCCTTAAATACTAACTTAAATGGATCTGTTACCCATTCATTTCTAACAACAGGAACAACATCTAAATGAGCTAATATACCTAATACATCACCAGAGCCAAATTCTAAATAGCCAGCATAATTATCAACATTAAATGAATTAAAACCCGCCTTCATACCTTCTTCCAATAAGGTATTTAAAGCCTTCTTATTACCAGCTCCAAATGGTTCTTCACTATTTGGATTATATTTATCTAATACTGATTCACAGCTTATTAACTTTCCTAATAATTCATATGCATAATCTAAATATGATTTTACTTTTTTATCTAATTTCTCCATATACTCTACCACTTTAAAAAACAAAATAAATCACCAGAGGCGATTTATTCTGTAACAGTTTTAAATTTCTTTTCCTAATCCTAAAGACACTATCTTATCGGCTATAGCCTTTACAGCTTCTTCCTCATCAGGTCCTTCAGCCTTTACCTCTACTAAAGTGCCACTATAAATACCTAATGACATAACGCCCATTATAGACTTAAAGTCAACCTCTTTCTTAAGTGCACAAAGTGTAACATCAGATTTAAAACCCATTACCACATTTACAAGTGTTGTTGCAGGTCTTGCATGAATACCTGTCTCACATGTTATTTTAAAAGACTTTTTTACCATGACTATATCCTCACTTCCATCGCTTTTACTACTAATTGACTATCTTCTCTATATAGTGTTTTTACTATATTACCTGTAATGAATACTCCAGATGTTGCAAGTTCCTTAATTTTATCATTATTAAGCAACTCTAAATCATTAACCTCAACGGCAACTCTTCCACCATTTTCAGTTTTAACACCTTTAATGTTTGAAGCTCCGCCGAATGCTTTAACTAATTCATCAATGTATTCATCATTTATTTCTAATTTGTCATTCTTATTTACTTTTAAGAATATTAATAATGCAATCAGAAGAATTACTACTACAACTGCAGCTATTATTGCTATTAGTACACCTGGATTAATACTATTAATCAACTTTAACCGCCTCCAAATCGCAATATATACAATACTATTATAAATAATTATTAATAATTATTCAAGTAAATGCTTTCATAAACTTAATTTTCTACATATCATCATGAAAATGCGCATATATCTCTATGGCTAAATTTTTAGGAATACCTATTTCTTCTAAATCCTCTACACTAGCATTTTTAACATTATCGATAGTTGTGAATTTTTGAATTAATAATTCTTTTCTTTTTGGTCCTAATCCCTTAATATCATCAAGCTGACTCTTAAAGAATCCTTTAGCTTTATTACTTCTAAAGAATGATATAGCAAAATCATGAACTCGCTCAGATATATCAGCTAATAATAAATAGATATCTGAATTCTTATCAATTCGAATAAATTCTTCATTAAAGAATAGAATTGTAGCCTTATGATGGTCATCCTTTTGAATACCTAAAACAGGAATATCTAAGCCTAATGATGAGATTACATCTTTAGCTGCGTGAACCTGGATTTCACCACCATCCATTACAATTAAATCAGGCATATTAGAATCTTCCATTAAAAGCCTATAATATCTTCTGTAAATAACTTCTTTCATAGAAGCGTAATCATTAGCACCTACTACTGTTTTAATATGATATTTTCTAAATTCTTTAGGGGCTGCTTTACCATTGATATAGCATACCATCGCAGATACAGGATATTCTCCAAATAAATTTGAATTATCAAATGCTTCTATTCTCTTAGGTGGATTAATTCCTAATAATTCACCTAAAGAATCAATTGTTTCTTTTTTCTTTAAAACAGTATTCTTATAAATATTTCTCTTATTTTCTAAATTAAATTTAGCATTATAAACTGCCATATCTAATAATTCTTTTTTCTTACCAAGCTTAACATCAATAACATTGACATCTAATGCTAAACCTAATAATTCTAAATCCATACCTGCAACACATATTTCATTTGGTTTAGTATTAGATTCATAAAATTGAATTATATATGATAAGCAGTCATTTTCACTATCAAAACCATTAATAATTGTTTGATGATTTTGAACGATACTACCAAGTCTTGTTATTATTATATTTATAGAAATATCTCCATCATTTTCATAAATACCAATATAATCTCTTGATGTTAAATCATTGATAGTAATCTTTTGTCTTTTTACTGTATTATTAATATCATTAATTAAGTCTCTATATTCTATAGCACCCTCAAAATCCATATTGGCACTAGCTTCATTCATCTTCTTTTCTAAATCACGAACTACATCATCACAGTCGCCATTTAAGAATTTAGATATTTCAGATTTATATTCTGAATAATCAAAATATGCATTATTAATACATGGCGCTAAGCACTGGTGCATATGATAATATAAGCATTCCTTTTCAGGAATTCTATAACATTTTCTAAGAGGATAAATTCGATTTAATAAATCACAAGTAGCTCGCGCTGCCTTTACATTAGGATATGGTCCAAAATATCTAGCATATCCTTTTTTCTTTTGTTCTCTTGTTACTAAAAGACGAGGATGCTTCTCATTTGTTAAAGCAATATAAGGATATGTTTTATCATCTGTTAGGCTTATATTATATTTAGGATCATATTCTTTAATTAAGTTAATTTCTAAAACAAATGCTTCAAGTTCAGATTCTGTAATTACATATGTAAAATCACATATTTCAGAAACTAATCTTGTTGTCTTTGCGTTATGTGCTCCATGAAAATAGCTTCTTACTCTATTCTTTAAATTTTTAGCTTTACCAACATAGATGATATCGCCATTTTTATCTCTCATTTGATATGAGCCTGGTTTATCTGGTAAAAGAGCTAATTTTTCTTCTATTATTCCCATAAGAGCACCTCCTTTTATTTTTTAAATTTAGAAATATATTCCTTTAAACTAATTCTTGTTTTACCCTTAATAACCTTAAGTGAAGGATATTTATTAGATAACTTTTCTAGCTTTAATTTAATACTATCAAGATATTGAGATGATTTTTGTTTAGCATCATCAATTTTATTAGATAAAGCTTCTTTTGTTTCATCCTTAAATTCAATAGCTTTATCTTTAATCTCACCAAGCTTAATAATAATTTTACTAATATTAACATGCTTAATTGTAGAAAAAATAAAATCTATAATTAGCAAAATAAATAATATAGAACATATAATATAATTTAATACATCTATATCTGTAATATATCCAACAAGCTTTATAACAAGTGGATTTATAGCATATACTACTAATAAAACTAATAACATAAACATTGTAGAATTTCTAAGACAAACACGGCCATTTATATTTAAGAATTTATCTGAATAATCCCACCAACGCATCTTAAATATCTTTTCCATAACAAAGCTTGTAAGGTATTCAAGTAATGATGTACCAAAAAAGCCAATAATCGCAACTAAGTACCATCTATCTATAATAAATTGTCCAAAGCTAAATTCATTTAAAGGCATTAATATCAATAGACCACCAAAAGCATAAATAGGCACTAATGGTCCATATAAATATCCTCTATTAGTTATTTTCTTAGTTAGTAAAAATACATAAATGACTTCGCATAAATATCCTAAAAATCCGTAGATAATAAACATTAGAAAGTATGTAGTGACTTTATCCATAAATACCTCCTTAGAAAAAATAAAGTGGTTAATTGCTTAACCACGAATTATTTTAGTCTACTTTAATGGCTTAAAAGTCATTGAAGTCTTATCTTCTAAGATCTCCTCTAATGCTTCACCAATTGGCTTTACACATTTAGGATCCTCTACAGAAGTCCACCCATCCTCTTCTTCAATTATATGAGCACGCTCTGCAGCAATAATAGCTAATTTGTATTTAGAATCAACCTTTTCTAGTAATGCGTCAATTGAAGGATAACGCATTCCATCATTATTCTTTCTAGACATCTCAGTATGCCCCCCTATTTCCTAGCAAATTATAGCATAATTTTTTTATAATTTCTATTCATTTTCATCACTTTCGCCAATAAGTTCATAATATTTATGAATAGAACGTTCAGTTTTAGCATGCTCCGCACGAATAATAGCCATTATTCTATCAGCGGCATTATTAACCTCATCATTAACAACGATGTAATCATATAATCTAGCAGCCTTAAATTCACGGTTAGCCTTATTAATACGCTCCATGATTACTTCTTCAGATTCAGTACCACGCTTCTTTAATCTATCATATAAAGCTTCCTTTGAAGGTGGAACAATGAAAATCATTACACAATCAGGAACTCTCTTTTTAACCTGAAGTGCACCATTAACTTCAATTTCAAGAACAACCTCTTGACCCTCTTCTAGCTTTTCATTTACCTTATCAAGTGGTGTACCATAACAGTTACCAACAAATTCGGCATGCTCTAAGAATTTATCATCCTTAATTCTTTGCTCAAATTCTTCTCTTGAAACGAAATAATAATCCTTACCATCAACCTCACCAGGTCTCATTTTTCTTGTTGTCATAGAAACAGAATATGTAAGGTTATGACCTTTCATATCAAATAATGCTTTTCTAACTGTTCCCTTACCAACTCCTGAAGGTCCAGATATTACAATTAAAAGTCCTCTATCATTTAATTTCATGTCATCCTCCTTATAATTCCTTTATTTCTACTCTTAAAGAAGATAATGAATCAATCATTTGATCTAATATATCATTTAGATTATCACTATCAACTAATGTATTATATTCAAGAACAATTATATCTTCATTTAAAATTGCTCTAAAATACTGGCTTTTAATATTAAATGTATTAAGCTTTTCAAACACATTTTCTTTTTGATTAATCTTTCTAATATTAACTAAAAAGCTAACCTGCTGATTTTCTTCATTTATCTTAATGTATGGATAAATTGAAAAATCATTATATGACGCAGAAAAAGAAATAATGTTTAAATTTTTCTCATATGAAATTTTCTTTTCATTAAAATATTTGATTATTAAATCAATTATTTTTTTCTTTCCAAATATCATATTTCATCCTCACATCAATATTTAAAACTATTTTACTATTACTTATGAAATATTTCAATCATAAAATGGTCTCATTAATTGGAATTAATGATAAAAAATGATATACTTCTATTTGGGTGATAGCATGAGTTTTGATGGAATATTTCTTTCAAAAATATTAGACGAAATAAGCTTTCTAAAAACCGGAAGAATTTCTAAAATTACTGAATCAGGTGACACTGATTTTATTTTTACTATTCGCCAAGATAGAAAGAATCATGAATTAATGCTATCATTTTCTTCATTATTTTCAAGAATTCATTTAACAGAAAGATTATATGATTCTGTTAAAAATCCTAAAAGCTTTACTATGTTTTTAAGAAAACATATTGAAGGATATTTTATCGAAGATATTAAACAATATCATTCTGATAGAATTTTAGTATTTACTCTAGTTGGATATAATGAAATGCAAGATTTAAATAAGAAATATCTAATCTGTGAAATCATGGGAAGATATTCAAATATGATATTAACAGATGAAAATTATAAAATTATTGAATCTCTAAAGCATGATGGTGTTGGTGAATATAATAGAACTATTCTACCAGGGGCCATTTATGAATTTCCTTCTATTAATAAGCTAAATCCATTTGATTATAATAAAGATGAAATAAATGAATTATTTAAAGGTATTAATAATCCAAAGGATATATTAAATAAATTTAATGGTGTATCTATGACTTTAGCCTTAGATACATTTAAAAATGATAATATCGCTAATAATTTTTATGATAATATCCATGCCAAAAATGATCCATCTATAATTATTGATGCTAATAATAAAAAGGATTTTTATTTTAATCCATTGTCATATGAGATTATAAAATCATATGATTCAATATCTTTATTACTAGATGATTATTATTTTAAAGAAGATTTAAAAAGTAAAGTAAAAGCTAAAACTGGCGATTTATTATCTTTTGTTAATAAACAAATAGCAAAATACACTAAGAAGCTAGAAAAGCTAGATTTAGAGCTTATTGATGCCAATGATTCAGATAAATATAGAATCTATGGAGAGCTTCTTCTTTCAAATTCAAATTTAAAGAACAAATTATCTGAAATTGAAGTATTTAATTATTATACAAGTGAAAATATTAAAATAAAGTTAGATAATAAAATTACTGTATTAGATAATTCAAATAAATATTTTAAAAAATATCAAAAGGCTAAAAGCTCAATTAAATATATTAATGAACAAATTGAGGAAGCCCATAATGAAATTGATTATTTTACTGTATTAAAATATCAACTTATAGACGCATCAATTAATGAGGCTTTAGAAATCCAAGATGAATTAATAGAAAATAAATATTTATTTAATAAAGAAATCACTAATAAAAAGAAAAATCAAAAGCCTAAGCTATTAACATATGAGGTTAATAATACTTTAATATCTGTAGGCAAAAATAATATTCAAAATGAATATTTAACTCATAAGCTTTCTAATTCAAATGACATGTGGTTTCATGTAAAAGATGCCCCAGGAAGTCATGTCGTTGTACATAGTAGTGAAGAATTAAGTGAGGAATTAATAAGAACTGCCGCTAATTTAGCTGCTTATTATTCTGCCTATAAAGAATCATCTAGTGTACCAGTTGATTATACTAGAATTAGAAATATCAAAAAAATTCCAAAGAGGAGGGCCTGCTTTGTAACATATAAGCATCAATCTACGATTTATATTGACCCAGATATTGATGCTATATTAAAGCTAAAGATTAAAAAATGACAAACAATTCATATAAGAAATTTGGATATTACTATGATGAGGTAATGGCTGAATTAAATTACGATTTATGGTTAGAATTTATTGAGCCATATTTAAAAAAGGGAGATAAAATCTTAGATTTAGCATGTGGCTCTGGTACTTTTGCTACTATGTGTAAGCTAAAGGGATTTGATGTTTCTGGATTAGATTTATCTGAATCAATTATTGAAATAGCTAATGAAAAGAAAAAAATAAATAGATTAGATATTCCATTTTATGTAGCTGATATGACTAATTTTAATTTAGGAGAAAAATTTAATGTAATTACCTGTTTCTTCGACTCAGTTAATTTCTTAAAAGATAAAAACCAAATTAATAAAATGTTTGATTCTGTTTTTAGACATTTAGAAAAAGATGGATATTTCATTTTTGATATCGCATCTAAAGCCTTATTTAAGGAATATGAAGAAAATGAAAAGATTGAAGATTATGAAACATTTAAAATTAAATGGACAACAAAAAAGACATCGCCATCAACACTTAAGCATACAATAGAAATAAGTGAAGATACAGATGTCTTTACAGAAAACTATTATGAATATTTTTATGATCTAAAAGATTTAATTAATAAAAAATTCAGGATTATTAAAATCGCAGGAGATTTCAATGACGATTTAGAAATGGATGATGAAAGAATTCTTTTAGTATATCAAAAATTATAGAATTCTTAATTCTGTATAAACATTATCTAATGTTTCAGATAATGCATCTAAATCTGAAGGAGATAATTCTCCTTTTTTTATTTTTTCTATGACATAATCTGTGTCACTTTTTAAAAATGCAGAGCCTACATTTAAAGAAATATTATTAATAGCTTGGATATAATTTAATAATTCATCTAGGTCATTTTCAGAATATAGCTTTGCGATTTTTTCTTTTGCGTCACTATATTTCTTTAAGTACATGTTTTTAAATACATCGAAATCCTTTGGATTAGATAAATTTCTAATAGCTTCTTTTTTGTTAACATATGACATATTAAATCACTACCTTTCCGTCTTCTTCAAATGATAAATGTCTTGAATAGAAATACTTAATAACCTTTTCCATTTCTTCTATGTCTAAAGCGCCTGTAGTTTCCATTGATGAATGCATAGCAAGCTGAGCAAATCCAATATCAACTGATGGAATAGATATATGAGAAATATTAATAGCACCAAGTGTACTTCCGCCTGGAATATCACTTCTATTTGTCATAAACTGATATTTTGCCTCTACATTTTCGCATAATAATTTAAAGATTGCGATTGAATATCCATCAGATGTATATGAGCCTCTAGCCGCAGATTTAATAACAACACCATCATTCATAAAGCATTTATTTGTTGAATCAAATTTTGATGGATAATTTGGATGGAATCCTTGAGCATTATCAAGGGAAATAAAGAATGATGATGCTAAAGCCTTATAATAATCATTTTTAGATATTCCTAATGAATTAGCGATTCTTTCAAGTGTAATATCTAATAAATTAGAATCAGCACCCTGACGTGTTCTAGAACCAATCTCTTCATTATCAAATAATACAGTAACATTAATAGTGCCACTTGCAGGTTTTGAATTAATAATTGAATTTAGGGCAACAAATGAGCACTCTAAATTATCAATTTGAGGAGCTACTATAAATTCATTATTTTCACCAACATACATTCCTCTATCTAATAATGCTAAATATAGATCATATGATAATATATCATCCTTAGATACATTTAATTTATTAGCAATCTTTTCTAACAAATCACCAAATTGAATATCATTATCAGCAAAAATAGGTAACATTTCTTCTTGTGGATTTAATTTTAAATTAGAATTACAATCTCTATTATAATGTATTGATAAAGATGGAATTACAGCCATTCCTTTATTAAATTCAATTAATTTTGATTCAATTGAATTACCCCTTTTTATTAATACTCTACCAGCTATATCAAGTGGTCTATCTAACCATGAATAATAAATGGGACCTCCATAAACTTCAGTATTAAGTTGTTGGTATCTTCCAAAATCTAATTCAAAATTAGGCTTTAATTTAAATGTAGGTGAATCTAAATGAGCTGCCGTAATATTGAATCCTAATCCTTCAAAATTATTAGGTATTTGAAATGCAATAACTGATGAATTATTTCTTGTATAAAAATAATTCTTACCCTTTTCTAGCTTAAAATCTTTAGATTCATTTAATTCAATGAAGCCAGCATTAGTTAATATTTCTTTTGCTTTATTAGCAGCGTGAAATGCTGTTTTTGAATCTTTTAAAAATTCTAAAAAATCCATTTAATCATTTACCTCCATACAAATCTCAAAGCATACCTTATCATCAATCTTTCCGATATAATAATTAGTATTCGAATCATTCTTATAATAGCTTACATGAATATTATCATTTAATAATGCTTCATGTAAGAATGATATATGTAAATTCTTTACACTTCTATCATCAAATAAGCCATTATAAATAATATCTGCATATTTAGCATTATTCATATGACCATTATGATCTAAATCCGTTGCTAAAACCTTATAATCCCATTCCTTAATGACATTATCGTTTAATAAAGGAATCTTTCTTCTTCTATAATTTGGATAATTAGTTTCATTACTATATTCACCATTAAATATAATATCATCACCACGAGTAAGTTTTCTTGTTGCTATATCAATTACTACCCAAGTTGAAATACCCTTAACTAATAAATTACCTTCTAAATCAGAAATAGTAAATTCACGAATATATTCTAATCTATTCTTTTCTTTAGGCCAGGTTTTAACCTTAACATATGAAATACTTTTAAATTGTCTTAATTGTTCAAATTCAATCGATGAAACAATCCAAAAATAATTCTTCTTAACTATATCATCAAATCCAACACCAATTTGATTGGCATGTAAGGATGCCATATCTTGAAATAAATCTAAGATAGCAGCTGGTCTAATGTAATCATTTTTACCAACCATTGATGTATGAATAAAAAACTCTTTTTCTAATTGCATTACTGACATAAAAAAACTCCTTAAAGTGACTATCAATTAAAGTATACCATTTTTAATTAAAACTTAAAATATAAGCATTAAAAAAAGCGTTCATTGAACGCTATTTTACTATAAAATATCCAATTAAAGAAATAATTGTACCTACTAATATACCACCTAAAACCTCAGTATATCTATGACCTAACATTTCTTTAAGCTTACCCTTTTTACCAAAGCCTAAGTCAGCCTTTTGTTCTTCAGATAAATTAACTACCATGTTATTTAAGATAATTGCATGCTTAGACGCTTCATATCTTACACCCATAGCATCATGAACTGTAATTACAGTTACAATAAAAGCAACTGCAAAAGACCAATCAGGATGTCCCAAATCATGGAATTGTAGCATACCCATAATTAATGTTAATGATACAACTAGGCTAGTATGACTAGACGGAAATCCACCAGTAGACACTAACATAAACCACGCAGCTTTTTTGTACTTAATTGAATAATAAACAAACTTATACAATTGACAGAAAAAGCAAGCAAATATAGCAATATATATAATTTGTAATGCTCTACTTGTGAAGAAACTCTTCATGTCTTCACCTAGTGTACTTAAAAACATAATTATAACTCTTCTTCCTCATCTAAATTTTCAACATTTCTAACTTCAATAACTTCTGGAACATATTCAACTAATAATGCTTCAATACCTTCCTTTAATGTGTAATCTAATGATCCACATCCAACGCATGCACCAAGCATTCTAATGTAAACAATACCGTCTTCAAAATCAACGAATTGAACATCTCCACCTTCACTATTTAAATATGGTCTTAGCTTATCTAAAACTCTATGTATTTCTTTAATAGTGTCTTCTCTTGTATTTTCCTTTTTCTCTTCCATAATAACTCTCCCTTTAAATCAACTAATTTTGATGATTCTTTCTATGTCTGTTCCCTCTATCAGGCTGCTTATTATTAGCATCCTTATTTTTTTTATCTTTATTCTTATTGTTATTATTCTTATTGAACTGATTTCTATTTTGAACCTTCGATGGATCAAATCCATTAGATGATGATACATAGCTTTGAACCTGTATATTAGAATCAACCTTACCATAGCCAGGTGCTATTTCTTTTGTTTCCTTTTTAGGCTCTTCTCTTAAATAATCAGGAAGCTTACCCTGTGGTATTGAATTAATTCTTTGCATATTAAGCTCAATATTTGGTCTATGCTTTGGATTAGATTCTAATACTAATGATTCTTTATCAAAGCTTTCTTTTACTAATTCATTAATGACAAATCCAGATGTATCAGTATCAGATAGCTTTGGATTATCCTTTATTTTATTATACTCCGCTTCTGATATTCTTCTTAATACATAATATGGACTTCCAACAACACAAGATATTTCTAAATAATCATCAATAAAACCATAATAATTCGGACTCTTTGGATCATTATTAAATCCTTTAAGTCTTAATATACCAGCAGCTATATCACCAACAATATATGAATCATTATCAAAGCATTCCTCTAGATATGCTTCACAGAAGGCTTCTTCATTAAAAGCATCTCTAAAATTATTCTTTAAATGATAATAACCCTTGCTACATTTAATTAGCATAAAATCAACTCCCTTATTTTATAGCATTAATATCCTCTAAATACTTATAAAAGCCATTTAGACCTAATACTATATCTGAATAAGTTTCTTCAAAATTACCAGTATACCAAGGATCACTAATATCCCTTTTTAAATCAGTATAATCTAATAATAATTTTATTTTATTGTACTTATCCTTAATGCGTCTTTCAATATTAATTTTATTATACTCATCCATGATTATTATATAATCAAAGCTATTATAATCATCTTCAGTTATTCTTTCAGCTCTTTTTTTAGAATAATCAATATTGAATCTATCTAATATTTTTCTTGTTCCTCTATGGATAGGATTTCCTATTTCTTCTAACGATGTGGCTCTAGATTCAATAATAAATTGATTAGATTTACCTTTTTTATTTACCATATCTTTAAATAGAAATTCTGCCATAGGGCTTCTACATATATTGCCGTGACAAACAAATAATACCTTAATCATAATTAATCACTTTCCACTAAGCATACACATTCACATGCCATAGCCTCTTCACGGCCAATAAAACCCATTTTTTCCCAGGTTGTAGCCTTGACACTTACAAATTCCTTATCAATCTCTAAAAGGCTTGATATAGAGTTAATTATCATTTCTCTTTTTGGCGCAATTTTAATTTTTTCTGCATAAATTGTCAAATCTAAATTAACTAAATGATAATTCTTTTCTCTAACCTTTTTATAGCATTCCTTTAAAATGATTTTAGAATCCATATTTAAAGTGGCGTCACTATTATCTGGAAAGAATGTTCCTAAATCGCCTAATGCTAAACTACCAAGTAGACTTTCAGCAACTGCATGTAATACAACATCGGCATCACTATGACCTAATAAACCAATTTCAGATTCAAATGTGACTCCCCCTAAAATTAGTTTTCTTCCCTTTATTAACTTATGTGTATCCCATGCATGCCCAATTCTAATCATTGAATTCACTCCAAACTGCTTCAGCAATCTTTAAATCCATTGGTGTAGTTATTTTAAATATTTCCTCATTAGCCTTTACTAAATCAATTATTACATTTGGAAAATAATGCTCAACTACTGACACATCATCAGTAAAATGCTTATTTTCAATTAATGCCTTTGAATAAGCATTAAGTAATAATAATCTAGGACCTGCTTGAGGTGTTACGGCTCTTATTAGCTTACTCCTATCTAATGTTTTAAGCTTATTAGTGTTTTCCTTAATTGTATCTACAACAGGCAAATAAGTTAAAATACATCTACTTTGACTTTGCTTTTTTTCTAATTCACTAATTAATGAATCTGAAATAAAGGGTCTTGCGGCATCATGTATTAATAAATAATCACCAGTAGTTTCTCTAATTCCATTTAATACAGAATCTCCTCTTTCCTCTCCACCAAAAACATATTTAACATTCTTTGGTAATAAAGGTACTACCTTATCCTTATCATTTTTATTAATAACACATACTACCTCAAATTTATGCTTCAAAAACTTTTCTAATGAATACATAAAAATAGGCTTACCACCAACATTAAGTAATATTTTATTCTCATTTAATCCCATTCTGGTGCCACGACCAGCCATTAATAGAACTACACTAATCATAAAATCACTATCCTAATATTTTTTCATCTAAATAAATATCAAAAGAATCTAATACTAAATCTAGGTTTCCATGTTCTTTATAGCATAGACCTATTTTATGTCCCTTATAATCTTTTAAATATCTATCATAATATCCCTTGCCATAGCCAATTCTTTGATTATTTTTGCTAATGGCAACACAAGGAATTATAAAACAATCAATTAAATCTCTATTAACTTTCTTTCCAACTGGTTCTTTTGTATTAAAAGGACCACTTATTAATTCGTCAGTTAATTTATATTTTACAAATTCTATTTCATCTAAGGTTTTAGGTAAATAAAAGTTTTTATCCTTATAAACCTTTACTAAATCCATAATATCAATTTCTTTTCCAATTGGATAATAAATTGCAATATTATCATATTTATCTAAAAGCTTATTAGAAATAATATAATCTAATACTTTTTTAGATCTTTCTACATTATCAAATGATTTTCTATCCCTTAAAGCAATAGTTCTAGCTTCTTTTTTATCCATTGTATCTCATATCCTTATAGAAAACATATGATGATGTATATCTAGGATTTAATGAATAATTAAGTGCGCTCTTAGCACATTTTAAGCATTCACTAGGAGTAGGTGCTTCATTTGAAATAACAATACCCATATTTACATCAATCTTAATCTTATCATTAATATAATTCATTGAAGGGTGTAAAATCTTTTCTTCATTTCTAAGACAAGATTTTAATGATTCCATTCTGTTATAAGCTGTTATAACAGCAACAAATTCCAAACCATTAACTCTATAAATTAGATTTTCATCAACAAATTGATTTCTAAATAATTCAACATATTGAGACATACACATATTACCAATAGGTCTTCCGTATTTCTCATTTATTTCTGGAATAGATGTAATCTTAAAATGAACAAGCTCATAAATTCTTTCTTGTGAATATAATTCCTTAAGCTTATTTAGTAGCATTTCCTCTGTTCCAACTTCATCTAATACTGTACCTGTCTTTTCAAATGAATAATCATTTACAACAGTCATTACACCACAAAGCTCAATAGAATCCTTGCTAATGATCTTTTTTCCATCTTCTTTTACATATACATAATAATTACCAGTATTGTATCTATATGATAAATGGTAATCACCACTTGTTAATTCAGATATTTTTTCTTTATAAACCTTAAAATCATCTGGATGAACATTTTTAAAGAAATCAGAACCTGTCATTGTATTTCCATTTAAGAATAATTTTTTTACTAATACATCATTAAACCATATTGTATCTGTAGTTAATGTATTAAAGAAAATACCATCTGTTGCTTTCTCGATAACTGTAACAAATCTATCATTTATCAATTTAAGCTCATTTTTAGCCTCTAATTCGCTTTTTTCTAAGCCAATAAGATTATCTTCGGTTTTTCTTTCACCAAACAAAATACGGCCATTATATTTATTTCCATGGAAGATACATGTTTCAGTAAAATATAAGGCATCCTCAGAACCATCATCTAATTGAATTCCAAGTTCAACACTTCTTACTGAATTTTCAGGATTAACTCTTTTCCCATATTTATGATAATACTTCTTCATATCTGCCTTTAAGCATCCTGAATCATTTAATCTAACAAGTCTATATTTATTTTCAATTACATCGAAAACATTCTTACCAATAGCCTCATTTTCATCAATTCCTAAATCATTTAAAAAGAACTTAGAGATTTCCTTTACTTTATCCTTCTTATTAAGAATTACATAAAGCTTTGTTTCATTTAGAGACTTCTTTAATTCTCTTTGGAAATTTTCTGAAGAGAATGATAAATCGACAACAGTAAATAATAGTACAAATGATGCTACCTCTATTGCGATTAAAGCTAAGTACATAAAAATGATTAAACCATCTTTACCAGTACTTATTATCTGATCCTTAAAAATCATAAATAATACGGCACCAAATGTGATAATTGCTGAAATAATAAATCTTGTAAGAAGGAATCTTCTTGAAATCATAGACTTCATGATGATTATTACAGTAATCAATCCAGCAAATATAACAGAAATAATTGGTGACTGTGAAATGTAATCAATTAAATCTGCTAAAACTACCATTTAAAAACCTCTCCTGAAAAATAATATAAGAAAACTACAACTACTACTATTACTAATGCGATACCTAATACAACAATAGGCTTAACCTGCTTATTAGGATTAGAAATAGCATTACTTTTTAGTAGGATATTAAAAGGAGCTGTTAAGATTTGAACGATAACATTAAGTATAGTTTTAATATTTTTCATATCCTATCCTCCTAATTTCTACCTAAGTAAGTATTAAGGTAATCTAATAAATCATTCTTATTATCAATTTGTCTCATGAAGCCTTGGTTAGCTACATGTACATGACCAGTTTCTTCTGAAACAATAATTGTTAATGAGTCAGTCATTTCTGAAATACCTACACCAGCTCTATGTCTTGAACCGATTGTCTTATCTAATGAAGTATCTTGTGTCAATGTATAATAAGCAGCGGCACAAATTATTTTATTACCTCTAATGATTACACCACCATCGTGTAGTGGAGAATCCTTAATAAATATTTGTTCTAATAATTCCTTTGAAATATCAGAATTTAGCGGAATAGCTCTTTCACTGTACTGTTCTAGTGAAATATGCTGTTCAATAGTGATTAAGGCACCAACCTTAACAGCGGACATATCAAATACGGCATCAGCTACTGCTTCTATTGTTGCTTGCGTTGATGAAATATTAGATTGCTTACTTGAAGAATCACCTTTATGGAATTCCATATGCTTTCTAATTTCAGGAGCTAATATAATAACAACAATAATTAAGTATGAAGCTAAAATAGCCTGATATAGCATTGCTGAAATTTCAAGTCCAGCAACATCTGAAAACCAAGCAATTAATGAAATTAATAAACCAATAATTACTAAAAATAAGCCTTTTCTATATTTAAAGCAAATATAAACAACTAATGAAACTAAGAAAAGTAAAAAATAACCATCAAGAATTATTCTAAAAACTTTGTTGTCAATAAAGAATTGCTTTATATTATCGATAAACATAGCATTAATCATGATTATTGCCTCCTTGAATTTATAAATCCACTAGATATATTATACAACAAATAATTTATTATTTGAATTTAAAACTAATTAGAATATAAAGAAAAAAAGCACAAATGTGCTTCATTAATTAAATAAGTGGTGCCTCAGGGCGGAATCGAACCGCCGACACAAGGATT
>JAEEGL016836035.1_pt1 | contig 19626 bp, 13 predicted proteins | sample 9134231 | NCBI WGS metagenome assembly JAEEGL01 (sample SAMN16246548, study PRJNA631951) | gut metagenome | biome: gut microbiome; feature: rumen; material: fiber-attached | host: Bos | place: Iran: Karaj | collected 2018-10 | reverse complement strand
CATCGTGCAGACGGAACAGGTAAATACAATACCTTCCCTATTGTTGTTGAGATAGCCAAGTTACGCGCAGAGCAGGCTGAGTTGATGGGTGATCCCAACTATGCTACTTATTCCTTGAAGAATACCATGGCAAAGACTCCGGAAAATGTTTATTCATTCCTGAAGAATCTGATCAGTCAGTATAAGCCGAAGGCTGATGCACAGACAAAAGCGATTGAGAAATATGCCCGTAAGACAATGGGTGACGACTTTGAATTGCAGCCTTATGACCGTTTCTACTTTTCAGCGAAGATGAAGAAAGAACAGCTTGATATCAATGATGATGAGGTAAAACCCTATTTCAATGTGGACAGTGTCCTTATCAATGGTGTATTCTTTGCCGCTAACAAGGTGTATGGTTTGACATTCAAGGAGCGTACCGACATTCCTGTTTATAATCCCGATATGAAGGTTTACGAGGTGATAGATAAGGACGGAAAGACGAAGGCTATCTTCTATCGTGACTATTTCCGCAGACCGACAAAACGCGGAGGTGCATGGATGAGCAGTTTTGCTAAACAGAGTACACTACGTAATCAAATACCACTGATATATAATGTATGTAACAATGCTAAGGCTCCAGACGGACAACCGTCATTACTGACATGGGATGAGGTATGCACGATGTTCCATGAGTTCGGTCATGGTCTCCATGGTATCCTTTCCGACTGCCAATACAATCGTCTGAGTGGTACTGCCGTAGCTCGTGACTTTGTGGAGATGCCTTCTCAGTTCAACGAGTCGTTTGCAGCAATTCCTGAGGTGTTCGACAATTTTGCACGTCATTATAAGACAGGAGAACCGATGCCTGCCGATCTGAAGGAAAAGATGTTGAAGAGCATCAATTTCCACACGGCATATGCCTTAGGTGAAAACCTGGCAGCTACCTGTGTGGACCTTGCATGGCATATGTTGTCATCCAAAGAGATTCCAACGGCTGAGAATGCACAGGCATTTGAAACGGAGGCACTCACTAAGATCGGATTACTCGATGCACAGATACCCCCACGTTACAGCACAAGTTACTTCAACCATGTTTGGGGTGGTGGCTATGCAGCCGGCTATTACAGTTATCTTTGGACCGAGGTGCTTGCTGTCAACATTGCGGATGTCTTTGCCAAGAAAGGTGCTCTGAAACCAGAGACTGGTCAGGAGTTCCGGGAGAAGATCCTCAGTCGTGGTAACACGGATGATCTGATGAAGATGTTCACCGATTTCACCGGAATGAAATCTCCCGATCCTTCTCCCCTGCTGAAAGCAAGAGGACTATAATCGATTGAAATACAAATATTAAAGCCCGGGACAAACAAAAGTCTCGGGCTTTTTATGGGCAATGATATTATAACTTATTTTTTTTCATAGCTGCATATAGTAATTTACGAGCGGCTTTTTCACCTTTCTTCTCAAGGGTATCCCAATAAAGCTTACCCCATGCTTTCAGTTGCCGTGTAAATGCTTTCCCACTGGCAGTTGTGGCTGCTTCCTCTTCGGGACTTGCCCATGCATGACGGTAGCCCTTGATGTCATCCCAATGACCACGTGTAAAATCAGGCACTTCAACAGGCAGGTTACCATTATCCATCGATATCGATCCCAACTCTGCCAGACAACACCATTCAGCAATATCATATACATCCATGTCCAGTGGCAGTCCGTTTCGCAGGCAATAAACGAAACGGGAATCCATAATAAAGTCCATACCGCCGTGCCCACCTACTTCTTTTGCCTCTTGTCCATATCTTGTCACGATAGGTGACGTGTATTTCTTCAGCAACTCGTCTTTATCCTCTTTGCTCATATAACTATGGGCGGTAAGATCCTCATGATTGGATTTCACACCGGCTCGTTTCATGTCTTTGCTTGAGATAGCATAACCCTCAATAGGATATTTATTGGCAAAGCCAGTAGTACCCGTCAACTGATACATACGGTTATAGGGTTGTGGGGTCATCACATTATGATGAATCTCAATCACTTTTCCCTTCTCGGTAGAGATAAGTGTTGTAGTATGGTCACCGTTACGGAAAGTCTCATCCTTTCCTGTTCTGTCTTTTACCAACTTACGTCCGTTGAATGATTGCGTGTCCATGGCAACTAGCGTCTTCATGCGATCGCCACGATGGATATCCAGCACTTGTGCTATCGGTCCTAAGCCATGTGTTGCATAGAGATCGCCTCGGTATTTCCGGTTGTATTCCAGTCGCCAGCCCAACTTATCATTTTCATCTTTTTTCCAATATTCATCCCAGTAAGGAGACAATTCATGACGATAAGCACCTTGGACATATATCACTTCTCCGAATAATCCATGTTGTGCCATGTTCAGCGAGTTTAACTCGAAGAAATCATAACAGCAGTTCTCGAGCATCATGCAATGCAAGCGCTTTCTTTCAGAGAGATTGATGAGTTCCCAGATTTCGTGCATGTTCATAGCCGACGGCACTTCTATTGCCACATGCTTTCCATTTTCCAAAGCCGTTTTTGCAACAAGGAAATGATGTATCCAGTCGGTAGCGATATAAACCACATCAATATCCTGTCTCTTACAGAGTTCTTTATAACCTTCTTCTCCGGAATAGATGTCTGCAGGTGGCATAGAGGCTTCTTTGAGATAGTTATTACATTTCACAGCACGTTCACGGGCATAATCACAGAGTGCCATGACTTGTATGCCTGGTATATATGTCCATCGCTTTACGGCTCCGGGACCTCGCATGCCCAATCCTACGAATGCGACACGGACAACATCCAACTTCGGGGTTATCAGACACAAGGCCGACTGCTGACCGACAGGCATACTCGGCACTTCAGTTATAATCCTTCCATTCTTGATGGTGTACGGCCAGTTAAACTTTCCGGCTTCCGGTTGTTGTGCCCATGTAGATGCCGGCAATAAGAGCAATATAAGGAACTTTAAAACAGGATATTTCATGGTCGTATGCTATAATGATTGAAAATACAAAAGTATACAAAATACTTTATTTATCCAAATGAATGAGGTAATAATATCAAAGAGAAATAGTCATTATAAGCAGTAAGAAAGGTGACTTTTCCCCATAGTTTTAATCACCTTTTCCTATAGAAAAAGTACCCAACAACATAATAAAGGAAGGTGATTCAACGAATCACCTTCTTCTTGATACCACTCTCATTTTGCATGCGGTCCAAAGCAGTAACCACATAGGTACCGCTACCCCCACTCGTCGGTAGTTCGTAGAAACAGTCTGTTGTTATCTTCACAATCTTTGAGGGATCATTGACATTCAGACGTTCACCACTATTGAAGCGGTATACCACATACTTGACAGCCTCGTCCTTCCAACCACTGCCCTTAGGTGCTGTCCAGAAGAGCACATCGCCTTTTTCCATCGGAAGGACTGTCATTTTACGTACTTTCTTCGGGGCTTTGTTGTCGATAAATGACATCTTAGGCTGTAATGCAGGGTATTTCCAATAGGTATTCCGAAGTAAAGAACCGTAATTACCTACGTTATCCACCGCTGCTTTCGCATACCATAACACAGATCCTTCCACATTCTTATTTTCCTCATGCAACAGCATCTTGGCAGGTAATTGATGCTGGCCGGGAAGATTTGGATCTTGGAACTTTACAGTACGTTCTACATCTTCTCCAATAAACAACGGTCGTCTGTTGCAATGGCGGTTCCACCACCCTATCAGCTCCTGATAGTCGGCAGCCTTATTACCAATCTCCCAATATATCTGAGGAACACAATAGTCAACCAGTCCATTGTTTACCCACAACAACACATCAGCATAGAGATCATCGTAGTTTTGCAAGCCATTGGTAATACTACCTATTGAAGAACTTTTCTTATTACGATAGATACCGAAAGGAGAAACGCCGAATTTCACCCATGGCTTTTCTTGTTTGATGGTATTATGCAACTGTTCCATGAACAAAGTAACATTGTTTCTTCTCCAATCTCCCCTGTCCGTATAGCCGTTGTTATATGTACGGAATTCACGATCATCAGGGATAGGTACCCCAGCCACGGGATAGGGATAGAAATAGTCATCGATATGCAATCCGTCGATATCATATCTCTTGACGATATCCCTGACTACTTGGCAGATATAGTCACGACAGGCAGGTATAGCAGGATTCAAGAGATAGAGTCCGTCGTAGGTAAAGATCCACTCCGGATGCTTGATGGCAACATGGTTACTCGCCAACTCGTTGGTTTTCTTCGTCTTGGCACGATAGGGATTGATCCATGCATGAAGCTCCATACCACGCTTATGGCATTCCTGAACCATCCATGCCAGTGGATCCCAATAAGGTTGTGGAGCCACTCCCTGCGTAGATGTGAGGAATCGGCTCCACGGCTCTATAGAACTATTATACAACGCATCACACTCCGGACGTACTTGAAAGATGATGGCATTGACACCATCTTTCTGTAATTCGTTCAACTGATAGGTAAGCGTCTGCTGCATTTGAGCAGTACCCATCCCCACCCATTGTCCGTTGACCGCCTGTATCCATGCGCCACGGAATTCTCTCTTATGTTGCCCGTATATATTTTGCGTTATTAACAAAATAAGGATGATAAACATCCATGATTTGATATGTCTCATAAATGATTATTGTTAACGAGTTGACCAGTTACTACCTTGATATCTATAACTATGCACTATGAACTATGAACTGTGCACTATGAACTCTTAATGATGTTCAGCAACAACAGCAAAGAATGTCAGATCTTCTTTCTCCTTATTGATGAGTGTATGCTGTTTGTCCATGGGGTTATAATGTACCTGTCCAGGCAGCACGATTTCTTCTTCACCTTCATAAATAAAAGTAGCTACACCACTAAGGATATACATAATCTCACAGTTCATCTCATGGGTATGCAGACCGATGGAGCAGCACGGCTCCAGCTTGCCATACATAATCTTCACCTTATCATCGGCAAACTGCTTCATGATATAGTGCCCTTCACCTCCCTTAAAGTTGGGTACAGCGGTTTCCTCAATTTTATCAAAATCAATTTTCATAAATGTCAGTATTATTATTATAGTTGCAAATGTACAAAAAAAAAGCGGATACCACAAAGATATCCGCTTTATTTATAACCTATTAAGGATTACTATTGCTTCTCTGAAGAGAGATAAACACCAACAGCCTCTACCAAGCCCTTATAGGTAGTCTTGTATGCGATAATGGTAAGTTTGTCTCCCCATGTAAGGTTCAATTCACCAAACTGTCCCTTGGCACCGCCCCAGCCTTTCAGTACACCGTAAACATACACAGAACCGCTGGCATCAGTGAGGTTGAAGTTACCATACTCAGTAACATCATTCTTAGTATTAGGCTCCGTAGCATTCTCAATAGTACCGGAGATCAGGTAATACTTCTCCTTGTCATCAGTCTTGTTACGGAAGTCGGCAATAGAGATAGATTCAACGGCATAGTCGATCGTCTCTAAAATACAGCCTGCACCCATCTGTGGGGTGCCTTTGAAATCAGCACGCTTGCCCACAACGGTAACCACATCACCCACCTTAGCACCAGACTCAAGGAAGCCTTCAGCACGATAAATAAGTACAGAACCGGTATGATCAGCGATTGTAAAGCTCTTGCCTTGTTTGTCACTGGCATACAAGCTTGTGATCACACCCTGAATACGATATTGCGTATCACCCACTGCCGCAGCGATGAAATCAGCTACAGTACAAGCAACAACAGCGCCTTTCTGGACGATGGTCGTCTCACAACTGTAATCCTTCTTACCATCGGTGGTCTTGAAGGTAACGCTGGTGTTGCGGTCTCCACCCTCATTGGGACGGGCATAGAAGGTAACTGTTTTGGGAGAGACAGCCTTAACGGAAAGCCAATCCTTCGCATTGTCTGGAATCTCCACGGTAACTCCGTTACCACTACAGGTGATATAAGCAGTGAGTTCACCACCCTCAAGAGGCAGTTCATTAGAGAGTTCACCTGCCACATAGGTAGAGTCACACTTGATAAGCGACTTCGTGAGAGAGATTACTTCTGCAGTTCCCTGATTAGTCTCAGGAGTACCATTATAGTCAATCAACACACCCTTGATCACCATCTCGTCACCTACACTAAACTCGTCACCTGGGGCATAATCGGCACCATTGAACCATTTACCACGATAAACCTCCAACCAGTTGCCATCGCCGAAGGTTCCGTCATCAGAGAGGAAGTAGGTAGCATTGCCATATCCACTGCCATCTGGCTTCTTGGGACTGATCTCCTGAATGCGACAAACGATACCTTTTACATAAACGGCACTACCCGGAGCATTACCAGATTTAATGAGAGCAACAGCCTCTGCAACAGTCAAAATAACAGGATCTTTCTCCTCAGCATACTGCATCACGTTGATACGTTGTGTCTTTCCTGCACACTCCAGTAACAGTTCACAGTTACGACCACTCTCAGTGGCACCTACATTAAAGGTAATATTCGACTGACCGGCACTTCCTGAAGCAGGACTGACTGAGAGCCATTCGGGTACTGTAGATGCATCGATGGTCCAGCTATCTTTGGCTGTAATATCTATCGACTGAGAACCGCCATTCTGTGGTAGAGCTACATACGAAGAAGAAAGGCGCACCTCATCCAGATAAGTCGGGTCATTATCATCCGAGCAGCTTGCAAATAATGCGATAGCTGCGATAAAACACGGGATTAAATATTTAAGTTTCATATCTTATCGACTTTTTATTAGTTGAAAATATACTTAATACCTATAGAAGCATACCAGCACTGCCCGAGATTATAGTTAGGTGTCCAAGTCTTGGTCTGACCATTGATGACAGACGGTGTTGAGAAAGTAGCATAACCGTCTCTGTCCACACCCTCATACTTCAGGATACGAGCCTCAGAACCAATCTCTGGATTCAGATACTTGCTAACACCCCAGCTGGAGTTGAAAAGGTTAAGCAAGTTCTTTACATCGCAAGACAGCTGCAGGGTGTGTTTGGTCTCACCCACCTTAAAGCGGAAATCGTGCTTGTAGCTGAAGTCAATGCGGTGTACCCATGGAGAATATACGCTGTAAGCCTCTGCATATTCACCTTGGTGGTTCTTCAGATAGTCGTTAGCATGTACATAGTCCATGAAACGATCACGATCGTCGGTTGTCTTGAAGCGGAATTCATTGTTGACTACCTGTTCGTTGGTCGGGATATATACAGCATCGTAGTTATATCCGTCGCCATTCATATCGTTGGACATCATATAAGAGTAGTTATAACCGCCGCGCCATGTCTCATAGATCAAGCTATAATGATTGCCGCTCTTGTCGTGAGCTGTTGCTGATGCCACGAAACGATCAGGTGTGACATACTGTGAGTTGTGCAATTTGATATTGTTAGGACCTTCAGATGTAGGTACATAGGTGAAGGCAGACTCAGCAGCAGAACCAGGCATACCGGTAATTTCCTTAGATACAGTATGTGTGTAGGCAGCCATCAAACTCAGATACTCGGTTGGCTGTGCTGTCAATGTTACGTTGGCAGACCATCCGTAACCCTTGCTGGTGTTCTCCAAAACGAACGCCTTGGTACCTGAACGGAAGGTGGAAGGATAGATAGGACGGTTGTCAACACCATTGAAGCGAGCAAAACCACCTACAGGAAGAATACTCCAGTCGGAGATAGAAACGCCATTGATAGTCTTGTTAAATATTCCCTCAGCAGTAATCGTCATCGGGAAGTTCACAGGAATCGCATAGTCAATAGCAATGGAAGACTTCCATACCTGTGGCATCTTAAAATCAGGATCAACAGCTGAGATAGAGCTAGGAACGGTTCCCATGTCACTGGTAACGGTGGTGGGATAACCCAAGCCCTGTAATTTGGTGAGCATATCATTGATATTCGTCATCGGACCACCTGCAAACTGGCTCATATCAATTTTTCGGTCGCCGGTTTTTGCATCAATGGTATATGTACCAGAATAGTTCTCATAGCCTTTAAGGGGCGTTCCCGTTTTACCATCCCATACCTTAGTCTTTGCACTGAGCTGTGCCTGATACTGTACGAGACCACCGTTGGTAGGCATATTGGTGAAGAATACGAGCGGAAGACGACCGGAGAAGAGACCGGTACCACCACGCACCTTCAGACTCTTGTCACCCAGCACATCCCATGTAAAACCGAGACGTGGAGAGAAGGTAATGCTGTTGGCAGGCCATTTGCCAGTATCGATTTGACGAACATTACCTTTCTTGTCGTAGTAATCCAAAGCCTTGATAGCATTATTTGTCAACAGGTCACCATTGTTAAAGAAAAGTCCATCAATGCGCAAGCCATAAGTGAGTTTGAATTTATCATTGACGTTCCACTCATCCTGTCCGTAAATACCCGGACGGTTGAACTGTACACGGGCAGCAGGAGCAGACTCTCCGTCGTAACCATAGGTGAGACAGAATACCTCTGGTGTCTGGTTGAACAACTGATCAACAGTCATACCTTCTTCCCAGTTATAGCGATAGTAACCGGCACCGTTACGCATGTAGATATTGTCTGCCATCTGATGCTCGAAAGTAACACCGGCCATAATCTTATGATTACCCATATAATAGGTCACGTCATCCTTGATATTCCAAATGGTGTTGTGAACGGCATTGTTCCAGGTAAACAACTCATAACCAAGTGCCATGTAGTTGTTGTCATCCTTAGTGATATCGATATGTGGGAACTCGGAGGAGTTTGAACCACGAACGTCATCCAACTTAGAAATGGTTGCCAGGAACTGATTGGAAAGGTTGTCGCCTAATCGACTGTTAAGATCAAGAGACCAAGAGTGTACGATGTTCTCCATAGAATACATTGTATTTGCAAAAGCCATGGAATACTGAGACATACGTGCTCCTGACATACGAGTGCCACCGTCCATGGAAGTGGCATTCGGAGAGTTCCACACATTATTCTTGGTATAGTTATAACGCAATGCCAGACGATGGTTGTCAGTGATGTTCCAGTCGATACGGGTCATCAACTTATAGTTGCTCTCATCTGCGGGGAAACTTGTCCAGCTACCGGTATCGTATCCATACTTACTCCTCATATAGTTAGAGACAGCCTCCAGATCAGAGAGTTTCGTCCGGGAAACATAATTGGTGGGATCAGCAACACCATCCACAGAACCTCTCCATCTATTAACGATGGTAGGAATCTTTATCATCTCACCATTAGCGAAGAAGAATAGTTTGTTTTTGATGATCGGGCCACCGAGTGTGAAACCGTATGTTGTAGTCTGTGACTTATCACGTGCACCACTAATCTGCTGGCGGTAAACGGCATCACCCTGCATATTCTCATTCTTGTGATAAATGTAAGCAGAACCTCTGAATGTATTAGTACCTGACTTGGTAATAGCATTTACACCACCACCGATAAAGTTGGTCTGACGTACATCATAGGGAGAAATAACTACCTGTAATTCCTCGATAGCATCAATGGAGATTGGGTTACCACCACCAGGCAACTTGTCAGAAAGACCGAAGTTGTTGTTGAAGTTAGCACCATCCACAGTGAAGTTTGCAGTACGTCCGTCAGCACCTGCAAAGCTCATGCCGTTACCTCCATAAGGAGACAGACGTGTAACGTCAGTAATGTTACGGCTGACCGTAGGCAGGTTGGTAATCTGCGCACTGTTAATGTTCGTAGAAGCACCTGTCTTCTCTGCATTGAACTTAGATTTTGTTCCGGTAACGACGACTTCACCCAACTGGTTGACATCCTCACTGAGGTTAGCATTGAGCATATAAGGCTCACCTAACTGTAAGGTAATGTTCTTGTAGGTAATGTCTTTGTAACCGATGTAAGTGATCGTAACACTGTATGGGCCACCGGTACGCATACCTTGGATAGTGAAACGTCCATCAATGTTAGACACTGCTGAATAACGTGTTCCGGAAGGTTCGTGTACTACCTGAACCGTTGCTCCAATTACGGCTTCGTTGTTTTCGTCAACGATCTTACCGTTCATAGAAGAAGTTGTGATTTGAGCCATCATTGCTGTAGCAAAAAACAGCATTATGGACATCAGAAAACCAATTCTTTTCTGCATAGTTTTTAATAATATTAATGAATAAATTCGAATTTTGACGCAAAGGTAAGTAAAAAATTCTATATCCGTTAAGGAATTCAAAGTTTTTTTTATACTAGTTTTAAGTAATTGTTGTCAGTATATGATATAACTTATTAGTAAATAGTGTATTATAGAATATAATACAACAAGAAGTTTTACCTCTTCAATTGCTTGTAAAATTCTTTTAAGGATGGCTTGGGAATACCCAATACAATAAGTCTGTCAAGGTCTTTTTTAGCATCAGAAAATCTTCGTTCACGGATATACAAATCAGCTCTTGCCAAGATATAGTCTGTATTCTTTGGATCTCTCTTTATGGCCTCTGTATAGTCATAGATAGCTAACGAAAACATCTCCCTCTCTGTTTCCATTCCGGCGCGTGCTGCATAGGCCAAAGCGCTGTCAGGATGTTGTGACACCAGGAGATTGATCTGATCCATTGCTTCTGTGTATTTCTTGTCTTTCTGGTTTAGCAGAGCTAGTCCGAGACGACTCTCAAAATGGGCAGGGACGAGTAAAAGAAGATTCTCGTAATCCAGTCGTGCAAATGCATATCTATATAATCGTTCATTGGTGTATGCACGATAGAAGAGTGCTGCTAAATGGTTTGGATAACGGTTAAGAATATAGTCGTATTCCTCTTTTGCAAAATTCCATTGCTCCAGTTGCAGGTTATAGGCGGCCTTTTGCAACCTCAAATCAATACTGTCTGGATAATACGCCAATCGTTCGGTGGCAGCTTTGAGACTGTCACGCAGTTCTTGTCGTGATTGGGCTATGACCGACAGAGAAGAAATAAACAAGAGGAATACGACTATTTTTCTCATGAATTATGCATTTTTGATATAGTTGACAATCCACTCCCCTACCTCGCGAGTACCATAATGTTTGCCACCTTCTACTTGTATCTCCGGAGTACGGATATTGTTATCTAATGAAGCATCCACAGCCTTACGTATCAATGCTCCTTCTTCTTTCAGGTCGAAATACTCAAAGAGCATGGCAGCAGAGAGAATCTGTGCCAGTGGATTGGCTATATTCTTTCCGGCAGCTTGAGGCCAACTACCGTGAACAGGTTCAAAAACAGGTGTGCTTTCCCCTGTAGAAGCAGAAGGAAGGAGTCCCATGGAACCGCTGATGCATGAGCCTTCATCCGTTAGTATATCACCGAATGTGTTTTCTGTAACCATCACATCAAAAAATGTTGGTTCGGCGAGCATACGCATAGAGGCATAGTCAACAAACATATAATCAGTTACTACATCAGGATATTGAGATTCCATCTCTTTGGCTATTTTTCTCCACAATCTACTGGAAGCCAATATGTTTGCTTTGTCTATCACTGTAAGGTGATGGCGACGTTTACGGGCATATTCATAACCAACCTTCAGGATACGCTCAATCTCCGGACGGGTATAGTAATTCGTGTCATAAGCTTTGTCATTATCCTGGTATTTTTCTCCAAAGTACATACCACCGGTTAACTCACGGATACAGATAAAATCAGCACCTGCAATAAGTTCATCTTTTAATGGCGATTTATGCAACAGACATTTGAAGGTTTGTACAGGACGGATATTAGCAAATAGTCCTAACTTCTTGCGCATGGCGAGTAATCCTTGTTCCGGACGTACTTTTGCGGTGGGATCATTATCATATCGCGGATCACCAACAGCTGCGAAGAGCACGGCGTCAGCTTCCTTACATATTTGGAATGTTTCTTCTGGGAAAGGATCCCCGACCTTGTTAATGGCATCCGCTCCACAGATAGCTTCTTTGTAAACTATCTGATGATTAAACTTCTCTGCAATGGCATCCATCACAGCTACACCCTGAACCATAATCTCCGGTCCAATACCATCACCGGCTAACACAGCAATATTTAGCTTCATATTATTAAGTGTTATTAATTAACGAAATTAGGAGATCACGAGATTACGAGATCATGCGACATGATATGATGAGATTACGAAATCGTGGGATAACGGGATCATACTCAATCTTTCATGGTTTCTCGCTACAAAAATACAAACTTATTCTGTTTTCTCCAAAGAACTCTGGTATTCTTTTTCAAAGATGTTCAACATCTTGAAGGTTGCTTTGATGGCAGCATATGTCTGATCGGCATCCAATCCGCGTGTCCGGATAATCTTATCTCCATTCTGCCACGTGATAATCGTCTGTACCAAAGCATCTGTACGTCCTCCTGGAGGTATACTTACTGAATAATTTGCCAGTATGGGGAATGTTCTGCCCAGATATTTCTTATATATCCAACGTAAGGCTTTCACGAAAGCATCGTATTGTCCATCACCGGTAGCACCAGCTTCATACTGTTGTCCATTAATCTCCACATGAATATTGGCGCCTGGTTTAAGTCCGTAAGCCGTGGATACCACATAAGATATTAGTTTTACGCTATCCTCTGGCGTATCATGTTTCAGCACATCACTGACGATATAAGGCAGATCTTCTTGCGTTACGATCTCTTTACGATCTCCTAACTCTATGATACGCCGTGTTACTTTGTGGGTCTGCTCTGGTGTGAGCTCCAACCCTAATTCTTCGAGATTTCGCTCGATATTTGCCTTACCACTGTTTTTCCCAAGGGCATATTCCCGTTTCCTGCCAAAACGCTCCGGGACGAGTGCATTAAAATATAGACCGGCTTTATTATCACCATCAGCATGAACACCAGCCACTTGGGTAAAGACATTCTCTCCGATGACGGGCTGGTTGGGGGCAATGGCTATACCACTATATCCTTCCACCAGTCGTGATATCTCATTCAGACGGTCTTCACAGATGTTTGTCTTTGCTTGGAAATGGTCTTTAAGAATAGCTTGCACACTGGATAACGGCGCATTGCCACAACGTTCACCCAATCCATTCACTGTGACATGTAATCCTTTACAACCGCTTAAGACAGCAGCTAATGAGTTGCTTACTGCCAGATCGTAGTCGTTATGTGCGTGGAAATCAAAATGTGTTCCACTGTACCTTCTTTGCATCTTTCGCATAAACTCAATGACCTGTAGAGGGTTCAGGATGCCAAGGGTATCCGGAAGCATGAATCGTTTGATGGATGTTTTGGTAAGACAATCCATTAAACCATAGATATATTCCGGTGAATCCTGCATACCATTACTCCAATCTTCCAGATAAAGATTGATGGTCATCTGTTTCTCTTCTGCATAACGCACCACCTCAAGGATATCCTCCAGATGTTCATCCATTGACTTATTTAGTTGTTGCCTACAGTGCTTTTCAGATCCTTTGGCTAACAGATTTATCACTTTTCCTCCACAGGAACAGATCCAATCGACAGATTTCTGACCATCAACAAAACCGAGCACCTCTACCTTATCTTCCTTACCAATAGTCTTGGCATAGCGACAGATCATAGTGACAGCATCCTCGTCGCCTTTTGAAACTCCAGCAGATGCCACCTCGATACGGTCAACATTCACTTCATGAAGAAGTTTGCGGGCTATCATCAGTTTTTCATGTGGAAGGAAAGATACCCCACTGGTTTGTTCACCATCCCGCAGGGTACAGTCCATAATCTCGATAAACGGTAAAGTCCGTGTATATGAAAACTCTTTTGAAGTTTTATAATCGCTCATTCTCTTTTCTTTTTCATTTCCCAGTCAATAATCTTATCTTGATTTTCCAAAAGGAAATCAATGTCGTCAAGACCGTTAATCAGACAGTGTTTCTTATAACCGTTAATATCGAAATGTTCTTGCTTACCCGTCTTGCAGTTGGTTACAGTTTGTTCTGGAAGATTTACTTCCACCATTGTCTGAGGATCATTATCAATACTGTCGAAGAGTTCTTTCAGGAAAGACTCTGATACCACTACCGGTAAAACAAAATTATTCAGTTCATTATTCTTATGAATATCTGCGAAGAAACTACTGATAACTACTCTGAAACCATAACCTGCAATAGCCCATGCAGCATGTTCTCTACTCGATCCAGAACCGAAATTTTTACCTGCTACAAGGATGCATCCGCTGTAGGTGGGATCATTGAGGACAAACGACTCGTTCAGGCTGCCATCTTCCTTGTAACGCCAATCACGAAAGAGATTCTCTCCAAAGAAGGATTCATCTCTTGTCGTTGCTTTTAAGAATCGGGCAGGTATAATTTGGTCAGTGTCTACATTCTCCAAAGGAAGGGGAACACAGGTACTTCTTATGATATTAAATATCTGTTTCATCTTAATATGGTTATTTACATATATATTCGTGGATCGGTAATCTCACCGGTAATTGCTGCAGCGGCAGCCACATAAGGACTGGCAAGGATAGTGCGTGCCCCGGGGCCCTGGCGCCCTTCGAAATTACGGTTACTAGTTGAAACACAATATTTTCCAGCAGGTATCTTATCATCATTCATTGCTAAACAAGCTGAACAGCCTGGCTGCCGAATCTCAAAACCGGCTTCCAACAAGATCTTATCGATGCCTTCCTCACGTATCTGACGGTCGACAGTCCACGAACCCGGAACAAGCAATGCCGTAATTCTATCTGCTTTCTTCCGTCCTTTCACGATCTCAGCAAAAGCACGGAAATCTTCTATCCTTCCATTAGTACATGCCCCCAGGAAGACATAGTCTATCTCGTGTCCACTTATCTTCTCCCCTGCAAAGAATCCCATATATTTTAATGCTTTCATCATTGCTGGTTTGTCTTTCGGATCGAGGTCACTCAAATAGGGTATGTTCTCGTTGATGCCGATGCCCATGCCTGGGTTAGTACCATAAGTGATTCGGGGTTCAATATCTGCAGCATCGAAATACAGTTCCTTATCAAATACGGCATCGTCTCCGCTGTAGAGTGTTTTCCAATATGCCAGAGCACGATCCCATGCCTCTCCCTTAGGTGCGAAGTGCTTACCTTTGATATAGCTGAAGGTTGTCTCGTCAGGAGCGACAAAACCACCACGGGCACCCATCTCTATAGAAAGGTTACACAAGGTAAGTCTACCCTCCATTGAGAGATTTCTGACAGTTTCCCCGCTATATTCCACAAAATAGCCAGTTGCTCCAGAGGTTGTCAGTTTACTCATCAGATAAAGAGCAATATCCTTAGCACATACACCTTTGCCTAGTTTCCCGTTGATGGTGATGCGCATAGACTTCGGTTTTTGCTGTAAAATACATTGAGAGGCAAGTACCATTTCTACTTCTGAGGTTCCGATACCGAAAGCAACGGCCCCCATTGCCCCATGAGTACTGGTATGAGAGTCACCACATACGATGGTCATACCAGGTAATGACAATCCCAACTCAGGACCTACTACATGGATAATGCCATTATTAGGATGCATCATACCATAATATGGCAGTCCAAAGTCTTCTGCATTCTTTTTAAGAGCATCCACCTGTTTTTTCGATATAGGATCCACAATAGGCTTATCCTGGTCGTGTGTAGGTGTGTTATGGTCGGGCATGCAGAATATCTGTTGTGGGCGCAGGCATTTTAACCCTCTCTCCCTCAGTCCGTCGAACGCCTGTGGTGAGGTGACCTCATGACAATACAGTCGGTCGATATACAACTGTGTCGGACCATCTTCAACAATCTGCACAACATGTTGATCCCAAATCTTATCGAATAATGTGTTCATATGATTAGTTTCTAAACTTATTGATACATTCAATATAGGCTTCCACAGAAGCTGTCACAATGTCGGTATTAGCACCGAAGCCATAATAGAGACTGCCGTTGTATTCCACTTGCATATGCACCTTTCCCACATCGTCGGAGCCTTTGGAGATAGCCTGAATAGTGAACTCCTTTAATGTCATCTGTTTTAAAATGATTTTCTTCAATGCTTTGATGGCAGCATCAACAGGTCCATTACCTGTTGCGGCAGCTTCAAACTTTTGTCCGCTGATATCCAGTCCGATGCTTGCAACACTCTTCACGCCCATACCGGTAGTCACTTGTAAGAAATCAAGTCTCACTGCATGGTTATCGGCTGAGTCTGCTCCTGCAAGCGTGAGGATATCATCATCATTCACCTCTTTCTTTCTGTCTGCCAAGGCAAGGAATTTCTGATAGATCTTATCGAGTTTCTTCTCATCATTGACAGGAACACCAAGCACTTCCAACCGATATTTCAAAGCAGCGCGACCTGAGCGTGCTGTCAATACAATAGAGTTGTCATCGAGTCCAATATCCTTTGGATCCATAATCTCGTATGTATCTACATTCTTCAACACACCATCCTGATGGATACCACTGGAATGCGCAAAAGCATTTCTGCCTACCACGGCTTTATTGGCTTGTACAGGCATGTTCATCAGTGAAGATACCATTCTGCTTGTAGGATATATCTTTGACGTGTTGATATTCGTATCAATACCGATTTTCTTATGACACTTCAGGATCATGGCAATCTCCTCCAACGAAGTATTACCAGCACGTTCGCCGATACCGTTGATTGTTACTTCTACTTGTCGAGCACCATTCAGGATACCGCTCATGGTGTTGGCAGTTGCCATACCTAAGTCGTTATGACAATGGGTAGAAAGAATGGTCTTACCACTAGATAAACCATCTACATGCTCCATGAGATAACAAATCTTCGAACCGTATTCCTCCGGCAGACAATAACCTGTGGTATCGGGAATATTACATACTGTAGCACCTGCTTTTACAACAGCTTCTATCACTCGAGCCAGATATTCATTGTCTGTACGTCCTGCATCTTCTGCGTAAAACTCCACATCTTCCACAAATTGTTTTGCATATTTTACTGCAGCTACCGCCCGTTCAATAATCTCTTCTCGGTTGGAATTAAACTTATATAAAATATGTGAGTCGGAAGTACCGATACCCGTATGAATCCTCTTCCGTTTGGCAAATTGTAGAGATTCAACCGCGATATCAATATCTTTCTGTACAGCCCTTGTCAATGCACAGATCGTGGGCCACGTAACAGCTTTGGATATTTCAATAACTGAATTGAAATCTCCAGGACTGGATATGGGGAAGCCTGCCTCTATCACGTCCACCCCCAACTGCTCTAACTGTTTGGCTACTTGAATTTTCTCTACAGTATTCAGCTGACACCCCGGCACTTGTTCTCCATCTCTTAATGTTGTGTCGAAAATATACAATCTCTCACTCATCTTGTACCTTAAATATATTTATATAAAAAGCCTTTCTCACTCATCAGAAGTGGAAAGGCTTATACTTATTTACGATAACATGTTGCTATAAACTATACACCTCTTCACTTCCGACTTATTCCTGAAGTCGCAAGATTCCCAGAAGAGACAAAATAGAAATATTCATCATAACCTGCATGATTTAATATTATGTTCTTTCAGATATTCTCTGAATAGACGATGCAAAGATATGCATTATGTTTCATTTAGACAAATAATAACGAACTTATTTTTGGTATACACTAACAAATTCGTAATTATGTGAACATTATACCTACAATTATTAATGAGTAAGCAGAATGTTTATAACTCGTCAAAAAGCGATAATGATTGGTCAGTCTCTGTTTTTATTTGTTGATCTTCTTCCTCCGGTTGAAACTGAAGCATTAGTTGGAGAGATTCTGCTGAGTTGGCATTCAAGCGATAGACACCTCTGGCATCCATACGCTCAAAAAGAGAGTCTTTTTGTTTGCTGTTACGTAAGAGATACTGCTGCACTTGTTGATACACCTCATCGTAGTTGAGTACGTCGAAAAAGGTATTTGAAGCATTGAACACATGACGGGCAATCTTCTTGACGCTGAGTCCTGTGCTCCCTGCTACTGACAGTATGCGTAATATCTCTTTTTCGTATTTCATTATTCCTTTTTACGAAGAAGGGCCGAATGTATAAACACTCAGCCCTTCCCAATAATCTATTACAGATTAAGCTAAAACAATCTTGCCTTCTGCTTCAGTTATCTTACCCTCTTTGAGCAACCAACCTGCACCGAGGAGTACTTCCTCTTCAGCAATGTTTGCCTGAGCGGCGATTTCCTTAACGCTGAGAGCCTTCTGTGCGGTAGCAAGTGCCTGGTAAACATCACCAGCCTTAAAACCTACATTCTCAGCTGTGTATGAGATAACTTTCTTTGCAGCCACTTTCTTGGTAGCTTTCTTTACTGTTTCTTTCTTAGGAGCTTCTGCAACTTTTGCAGCAGCAGCCTTTGTAGTCTTCTTTTCTGCCATTTTTCAAAAAATATAAATCCTGATTGAATCTTTATTCCTTTTCTATTATTAAGGACGATGCAAAAGTAATACTTATTTTATTACAGAATTTTTATTTTTTAAACAATCTTCTTTTTTGTGAAGATTTATTGACATAAATCAACTACTATTTTTTATCTTCTTTGAGATTAAGCTGTAATTGCAATTCTTCTAACTGTTTGGGGTCCAACTCTCCGGGAGCATCAAGCATCACATCCCTTCCATTATTGTTCTTTGGGAAAGCGATACAGTCACGGATGCTGTCAAGACCAGCCATAATGCTCACATAGCGATCTAAGCCAAAGGCCAGTCCTGCATGGGGAGGTGCTCCGTATTTGAAAGCATTGATCAGGAATCCGAACTGTGCCATGGCTCGTTCAGGAGTGAACCCAAGAATATCAAACATTTTTGCCTGTAGCTGTCCATCGTGAATACGCAGACTACCACCACCGAGCTCAACACCGTTGCAGACAAAGTCATATGCCTTGGCACGAACCTGTTCAGGGTGACTGTCGAGTAATGGAATATCTTCGGGATTTGGCATTGTAAACGGATGGTGAGTTGCCATCAGTCGCTGCTCTTCATCGCTCCACTCAAACAATGGGAAGTCGATGATCCACAGACATTTGAAGGTGTTCTTGTCACGCAGTCCAAGGCGGTCTCCCATCTCTAATCGTAATGCAGACAACTGAATACGAGTCTTATTGGCATTGTCACCACTGAGGATCAATACCAGATCACCATCGTTAGCGCCCATCTTTTCTTTCAGGGCGGCCCATACCTCAGGTGTGTAGAACTTATCAATACTTGTCTTCACAGAACCATCAGCATTGAACTTCACATACACTAAACCTTTGGCACCTACTTGCTGACTCTTTACAAAATCTGTCAGTTGGTCAAGTTGCTTACGGGTATAGTCTGCACATCCTGGTACACAAATACCACCAATGTAATTGGCATCGTCAAAGACGCTGAAAGTACCAGTGCCTTTCAAGACATCCATCAGTTCAACAAATTCCATTCCAAAACGGAGATCAGGCTTGTCAGAACCATATAGGCGCATAGCATCATGCCATGTCATCTGTGGTAGTTTCTCAGGTAAATCGATACCACGAATCTCCTTGAAAAGATGACGAGCCATATCCTCAAACAAATCGATCACATCATCTTGTTCCACAAACGACATCTCACAATCTATTTGGGTAAACTCCGGCTGGCGGTCTGCACGAAGATCTTCATCACGGAAGCACTTGGCAATCTGGAAATAACGATCAAAACCGCT
>JAEEGL015291748.1_pt1 | contig 19627 bp, 13 predicted proteins | sample 9134231 | NCBI WGS metagenome assembly JAEEGL01 (sample SAMN16246548, study PRJNA631951) | gut metagenome | biome: gut microbiome; feature: rumen; material: fiber-attached | host: Bos | place: Iran: Karaj | collected 2018-10 | reverse complement strand
TCACTTCTTCCTGCCGAAGGAGCAGGCGTTCCGGTTCAAACGGGTCGATCTCCGCCAATACCGGATAGACGGGCATTTTCTCCCTATGCCATTCCGGTTCCATCCCCGGCAGAACGTTTACGGAAGAAGGCCGGATACCGAGTTCATCATCCGTCTCACGCAGCGCCGCATCAATACAGGTTTCTCCCGCCTCCATATGGCCGCCGGGAAAGCAGACTTCCCCCGGCTGCCGGACATGCAGAGAACGGACCTCCATAAGGAGCGCCAGTTCATCTTTCACCCGGACGATGGGGATCAGGATGGCCGCTGAAGGCGTGGGGACATTTTTCTCTTCTTCCGGCACCGATGTCTTGATCCTATCTTCCATTTTGTTCTTCCCACCTTTATCATCAAAGCTGATTATAGCATAAGACTTGCCGATTTGGAACAGGATTCCAAAGCTCGATTTTCGGATTTCCGGAAGTTCTCCAGCTGATGACTGCCGATACAGGTATAGGGAAAACAACGTATTCCGAGGGGAAGTACAAGCCTGCATAGACAAGGATTCACCGGCCGCCCCTAGACAACCGCAGCATGGGGTGGTATACTTTTACAGACTTTTCTTCGGAGGACAGATCAGCTCGGCTGGAGGGCAAGGATATGGCTGAAGCATATACGATGAATACAAAAGTGATCTGGCAGATCACCGAGCGCCTGCGCGATGCGGAGGACATCGCTGAAGCGCTCAACGGCTGCCTGGAGATCATCGCACGGGAGATGGACTGCGAGGCGGGTTCTGTCTGGCTGTTGGGCAAACAGAGCAATCGTCTCACCGCCGTGGCCAGTTCCGGTGAAGTGAGCATTACCGGGATCAGCGTTGCGGCCGGTCAGGGCATCGTCGGTGCGGTGACGCAGTCCGGAGAGTCCCTCATCGTCGCCGACGCCGAGAAAGACGAACGCTTCTCAAAAAGCGTGGACGATGAAACCGGCTTTGTCACGAAGAGCATGATTTGCGTACCGCTCAAAAACGAGTATGAGACCATCGGCTGCATCGAGCTAATCAACAAGCGCTCGGGCGCGCCGTACACGGAGTACGATCTGGCGCTGTGCGGGCAGTTGGCTTCCCTGGCCGCCGTTGCGATCGATGAAAAGGGCTTTGTCTTCGAGCCGGAGCAGGACAAGCGCGTCATCATCTCTCTGCGCGGCGTCACGAAGGAGTATCCTTCCGGCGATGGCGTGAGCCGTGTACTCAAGGGCATTGACCTCGACATTTATGAAGACGAATTCGTTGTCATCCTGGGCGAGTCCGGCTGCGGCAAATCCACACTGGTCAACATCATTGCCGGTATGGATAATCTGACCGACGGAACGCTCCTGGTGAACGGGCGGGATTTTTCGCATCCGTCGGAAAGCGAACTCACCGCCTACCGCCGGGATTATTTGGGATTTGTGTTCCAGTCTTATAATTTGATGCCGAACCTCACCGCGCAGGAGAACGTGCAGTTTATCGCGGAGATCGCCAAGGAGCCCATGAGTGCCGCTGAAGCCATTGAAAAGGTCGGACTCTCCGAACGGGCGAACAATTATCCGTCCGCGCTCTCCGGCGGCCAGCAGCAGCGCGTCTCCATTGCCCGTGCGATCGTCAAGAATCCGCAGATCATCTTTGCCGACGAACCCACCGCGGCGCTGGACTATCAAACGAGCATCGAAGTGCTGTCCGTCTTTGAGAATATCGTCAAGACTCGCGGCACTACCGTGGTGATGATCACACACAACCCGGAGATCGCACGAATGGCAAACCGCGTCGTGAAGCTGAAGAACGGTCTGGTCGCCAGTATCAGGCTGAACCTGCGGCCTGCAAAGGCTGTGGAACTGGTGTGGTAAGCAAGATGAAGAGAAAGCTGCTGATGATCGAGTCCGTCCGGAACATCCGGCGGCAGATACCGTCTTTTGTTTCGATCGTCGTGATCGCCATGCTGGCCGTTACGGTGTTTCTTGGTATCTCCTATGCTGCGGAGGCCATATATCTGCATATATCCCGGTACTATGCACAACAGAGTTTTCAAGATTTGCAGGTGATCTCGCCGCTTTTGCTCACGGAGGAGGACGCGGCGGCGATCCGGTCCCTGGACGGCGTTGCGGATGCGGAAGGCGGCGTGCAGACGGACGCATGGTTTCGGAGCCCGAACAAGGGCGGGGCGGACAAGCTCGTCGTTCTGAGTATGCCGGAGCGCATCGCGATGCCTGAATTGATGGAGGGCCGCTTCCCGCAGACGGCGGAGGAGTGCGCCGTGGAGTTGGAGTTTGCCGAAAAGAACGGCTTGCGGATCGGCGAGAGCATCCGGCTGGAAGGAAAAGCGAGTCCCGTGCCCGAGCTGCTGACCCGCTCGGAATACACCGTCACCGGGTTTTTCCACCATCCGGATCATATCACCAACGACTTTGCGTGGACCTATTATGTGATCCTGCGGGATGAAGCCTTCGACGGGGACAGCCTGGAGGGCAATTACACTCGGATCCGCGTGACGCTGACGGATCTGCCGGAAAACCTCTTCTCCGGTTCCTACTGGAAAAAGGTCGATCCGATACGAGCAGCGGTGGAGGCCCTGGGTGAGGAGCGTGCGCCAATGCGGCTTGAGAGCGTCCGCCGGGACATCGGTGAGGAGATTGCCGATGCGGAGACGGAGCTGGCAGGCGCGGAAGCGGATTTCGAGGATGCCAAAGAAAAGCTTGCGGATGCCGAGGTCCAGCTGAGGGATGCGGAAACGCAGCTGGCCGATGCGGAGTCCACCTTATCCGACGGGGAGCGGGAGCTGGGCGATCGGGAAGCGGAATTCGCCGAAATGGAGGAACAAGCCAACGGCGCGGAGTTTCTCCTGAAAGACGCACGCAGGCAGTTGGAAGAGGCAAGAGCCGAGCTGGAGGAAAAGCGCGCAGAGTTGGAAGAGAAGAAGGGCGAGCTGGAAGAAAAAAAGGCAGAGCTGGAAGAAAAACGATCCGAACTGGAAGACGCCGGCGTACGGATCGAAAACGCACGCAGTGAGCTGGAGGATGCAAAAAAGCAGCTGGAGGAGCTGGGGAGCGCGGACTGGACCGTGATGAGCAACATCGCGGATGCCGGATATCGATACAGTGAACAGTGTGTCAACAACCTCAGCTCCATCAGCAGTTCCTTCTCCGTGATCTTTGTTCTGGTGGCCGCATTGGTCATTTATTCCAGTGTGGGCCGTATGGTCGATGAGCAGTCCTCGCTGATCGGCACCACGAAGGCGATGGGCATGTTTGGGAAGGAGATCATGTGGAAGTATTTCTTCTACGGAAATCTGGGAACCATGCTCGGTGTGGTATTTGGGATCCTGGCCGGGTATTTCGTCCTGCAGCCCGTTCTCCTGACGATGTACGGCGGCTATTTCAACATCACGCCGGTCCCTCGCGGCTTCCTTTTGCTTTCGACTTTGCTGGTGTTTATCGGCGGCGCGATCCTTTCTGTACTCGCGGTCCTCTTCGCCTGCCGCCAGCTCCTGCATACCTCGGCGATCTCGCTGATGAAGGGTGAGGTGCGCTCCGCCAGACGCAAACAGAGCAGCAGAAAAGCAGGGAGCCTGTATTCGCGCCTGATCGTTCTGAACATGATCTCCGATCCGAAGCGAGTGTTGGTGACCATCGTAAGCATCGCGGGCTGCTGCATTCTGTTGATGATCGGCTTCACGATGAAATTTGCCCAGGACAACGTCACGGATGCGCAGTACGGCCACGTCCAGCTCTTTGACGCCCGGCTGCAGTTCGAGCCGGAAAGGGAAGGCGCGGAGGAGGCCCTTGCCTCCGTTCTGGACGGGTACCGGATGGAATACCGGGAGGTGTCGGAGGAAAAATGGTTCATCGAGGGTGAAAAAGACAAGGACACCTGTATCGTGATCGTGCCGGAGACGGATGGGCTTGCCGGCTGGTATGAGCTGCGGGATGCCCGGACAAAAGGTCTGCTGGAGCTGCCGGAACACGGCATACTCATATCCAAGCGGATGCATGAGATCCATCATTACGAGACGGGCGGTACGATGACGCTGTATAACGACAGAATGACCGCTTACGATGCGGAGATCGCCGGGATCGTCAACAATTATTCCGAATACCTTGTCTTCATGTCCCAGTCGGCTTATCTGGAAATATTCGGACAAACCCCGGACGAAAACTGTTATTACATAAAATCCGATGGAAAAGACCTTTCGGAGCTCCGAAGCGATGCGGAAAAAACCGACGGATTCCTGCAGCTGAAAGAAACGACGGAGCAAAAGGAAATGATCCGGAGAACATCGGAGTCGCTGAACGTCCTGATCATCGTGATGATCATATCGGCCGGTCTGATGGCTTGCTTTATTCTAACAAATCTTACCAGCAGCTATATGATCCACAAGCAGAGGGAGCTTACGATCATGCGTATCAACGGCTTTTCGATGAAGGAATGCCTGAAATACGCCGCGGCCGAGCTTGCCGCGACGACAGGGCTTGGGATCCTTGCAGGCGTGCCGGCAGGCGCCGGACTTGGCTATTTGATCATCCGCAAGACGGAGGGAAACTGGATACAGCTGGTTCGCAGCGTGGATCCGCGCAGCGTGGTGTTCTCGATCCTCATGACCCTGGTTTTTTCCCTCCTGATCAACAGCTTTGCCCTGCGGCGCGTGCGCGATCTCAAGCTCTCCGATGTGGGATAGATCGCTGCTGCCGCCGGCTTGATCGGCACGCCGCGCTTGCTGATGTGCAGGGATCTGCCGAGATCCCCCGACAAAAAACGCCCACGCGCCCCCGTTTTCGGGGGTGTGTGGGCGTACCCTTCGGGAGAGCGCAAGAATGCAGGCAACCGGAAAAAACGAACGACAGGCTCAGGAGATCATTCCTGCTGAAGCTCCCGCTCCAGCTGCATCATACGATCCATATCGTTCACGGGACGGTCGAAGTCCACAACGACCTTCTGAATAAGGCCGGTATAGGACCAGTGTCCCTTTTCCTGCATATCCCCGGTAACGGAGGTGTCCGGGAAGCGGCCTACCCGGAAGGGGGCGTAGCAGGTGGCAAAAAGCGGCCTGCTCTCCACGCGCATGCTTCCGCAGGCTTGCCCATCGATAAGGAGGGTGCCGATGCCGCAGGTGGGAGCGGTCTCAACGAAATCAAAAGCCAGTTCATGCTTCCCCTGGGGGATGGGACGGTCGGATCTGACCTCAAAATGGGAGAAGCAGAAGTAGTTGTAATGGAAAACCAGCCGGCCGTCCATGACGTACAGCGCCCAGCCGCCCAGGTTGTCACCCTTGGCAAAGAGGACACCCTCGTCACCGGCCTGATAGTCTGCGAACACGGTGGCGGTGAAGCTGCCGTGGAGGGAGGGGACGCAGCCGCCGGTAGTCTCCGGGTAGATGATCCATTTCTTTACCGGCTCCGCAGGACGCTGCTTGAACAGGCCCTTGGTCATGAAGCCTTCTTCCTTCACCTTCAGATGGCTTTCCACCATGGGCAGGACCTTGTTCCGGCCTGCTTCCTCGAACCACAGGTCGATCATCTCCTGAAGCTTTTCAGGGTAAACCTTTGCCAGATCATGAACCTCGGCAAAGTCTTCGTCCGTGTTGTACAGCTCCCAGCGGTCGGTGCTGAAGTCGAATGTGCGGTTCACGGAGTGGTCCGCCACAGCCTTCCACCCATCCGCCCAGATGCCCCGGTTGCCCACGTTCTCATAATACTGTACGTGCTTCCGGGTGGGAGCCTGGGAATCGTCAAAGGTGTACGCCATGCTGGTGCCCTGCTTCGGGGCCTGACGCACGCCGTTGATGTATTTCTCCTCCGGCAGACCCACGATGTCCAACAGCGTGGTAAAGATATCGGTCACATGGTGGTACTGGCCCCGGATGCCGCCCTTATCCTTGATCCCGTTGGGGTAAGAGATGATGAGAGGCACCTTGATGCCGCCGTTATGGGAGAAGGTCTTGTACATCTGGAAGGGAGTATTGCTCACATGCGCCCAGGAGACCGGATAGTGTCCGCCGTTGTCCACGGTGCCCAACAGATCGACGGCATCCGGGGAGATCATGGGCTGGGTACTTTCGGCGGCATGGCTGTAAATGTCGTTGGGATTTCCCCAGGGTCCGCCTTCCGCGGAGGCCCCGTTATCGTGCGTATAGATGATGACGGTGTTTTCGTACTGGCCGATCGCCTTGAGATAATCTACGATGCGGCCGATCTGTTCGTCCGTATGGGTCATGAAGCCGGCGTAAACCTCCATGTAGCGGGCAAGGATCTTCCGCTCCTCAGGGGTGCGGGCGTCCCAATCCTCCACCAGGCGGTCGTCGGGAGCCAGCTCCGTATCCGGGGGAACGATGCCCAGCTCCTTCTGGCGCATCAGTACCTTCTCCCGGCAATCCTTCCAGCCGGCGTCGAAAACACCCTTGTACCGGTCTGCGTATTCCGGCGGGACCTGATGGGGGGAGTGCTGTGCCCCGAAGGCCAGGTAGCAGAAGAACGGCTTATCCGGGGCTGCGGATTTGGTGTCCCCGATGTAACCGATGGCCCGATCCGCCAGGTCCTCGCTCACATGGTAGCCTTCATGGCCGGACTTGGGTGCGCTGATCGCCTCATTGCCGTTGATGAGTACGGGGTAATACTGGTTGGTGCAGGCGTTCAGGAAGCCGTAGAACTTGTTGAAGCCTCTTCCCAGGGGCCACTGATCGAAAGGACCGGCGGGCGTAGCTAGCTCATCGTTGATGAGGTGCCATTTGCCCAGGGCGAAGGTGTTGTAGCCATGGAGCTGGAGCGTTTCGCTGATGAGGCCGTATTCCTTTCCCACCCGGCCACGGTAGCCCGGCTGGCCGATATCCCAGTTGGCGAGATAACCCATGCCCACGTTATGATTGTTGCAGCCGCTGAGAAGGGCGGCCCGGGTGGGCGAACACATGGGGGTGACGTGGAAGTTCCGGTAGCGCAGACCATCTGCGGCGATGGCATCGATGTTGGGGGTCCGGATCAGGGATCCATAGCAGCTGACGTCCGCGAAGCCGCAGTCGTCCAGCAGGATCAACAGGATATTCGGCGCGCCCTTGGGGGCAACATTTTCCCGCTCTTCCCACCAGGGCTCGGATTGGGTGTAGGACAGGGAGCGGAGCTTGGGTTCTGTAGGCATATTCATTCTCCTTATTGCATTCGGTCCGCTCAAAGAGCGGGGTAGGCGGTGATGGTCCCGTCCGCCACCACGGCTGCCTGCGTGCCGGGGCCGTGATCCGCCAGCAAAGCCTGTACATCCGCCCAGCTGGAAACCATCTCGATATATTCCGGCGCACCAAAGGTGAGCAGAGAATAGCGGTCGGGATTCTCGGTGTAATAGATGATCTTGTTCAGATCCGGGTAGGAGCGGCGGCCCCGATACCCCGGTCCGCCGGTGAAGTATCCGGAAAGGCCGCTGTATTGATGTACGACTTGGCCTCCCGCGCAGAAGTCCACCAGTACCACGGTGCCCCCTTTCCGCGTCAGAAAGGCGGCGAGTTTGATGGCAATGGCCGCCTCATTGGCTTTCACGTTGGCATTGACGATCACCACGTCCATATCCCTGGGATGCTTGTCCGTGAAGTTCAGGAGCTTGGCATACTTGACTCCCTCATAGTATTCCGCGATGGGGTCTCCGGCGGTGAGGGCCACGATCTCGCAATTGGTATTCAGCACAGCGTCGATCTTGAAATCCAGGCCGATGAGCTTACCGGCCTCCTCCACCTCATTGCGCATCCCATCCTGCTCCAGATTCCCCACGCAGTCGAAGAAAGAGAGACCCTTTTTTGTCATGGTTTTGGAGCAAGCCTCATGGAGACCCGCGATGGTTCCGATACTGCCGCAGCCGACGGCCACGATCTTCGCACCGCCGCCAAAGCCGTTCACGGGATGGGGGCTTATGCTTCCCAGACCGATCTTCAGATCGCAGGCCATGAGTTCCTCATTGGTGTGGATCTCCACCCCCCCGGAGGTGGTGCCCACATATACGGTGCTTTGGTATGGATTGTGGTTGAACACCGCGTATTCGGAGCAGATCTTCTTCCCCAGTTTCTTTTCAAAGAAGGTGCGATCGCAGGCCCCGTGGCTGCCCAGGGCGCAGATGAAGCGGATGTGGCCTTTGTCGATCCCCGCCTCCAGCAGCTCCTCCACCACGATCTCTGCGGTTTCGGCGCAAGGTGTGCCCCGGCTCATATCATCAAAGACGATGGCAGCCTCTTTCTTCCCCAGAGCCAGTTCCCGGATGGTTTTCGTGCCGATCGGGGAGTCGATGGCCTTTTTCAAAGCCGCCCGGTCCAGCACAGGGGCAGCATCCGCCGGAATGCCGCACCAGGTCACATCCCAGTCGTCGGGGAGGACGATGGTGGTGCTTGCCCCGCCGTACCAGGAATTCTGCGCCAGTTTGACCTCCATGCTCAGTCCTCCGTAAAGGTCCGCTTCCGCAGGGTGTCCGCCATGGCCTTTTCGCTCCACTCATTGCCGATGCCGGGCAATTCGGGTATGGAGAACTGCCCGTTTACCGGCTGGTAGTCATACACACAGAGATCCTTCACATACCCCTGGAGCGTGTTTACATGGTGTTCATGGATAACGAAGTTGGGGATTGAGGACTCCAGATGCAGGCTCAGGGCCGTGGACAGGGGAGTCCCGCACACATGAAGCTGTACGCCCACATCATAGGCGTGGGCCATGTCACAGATCTTCTTTCCCTCCGTGAGTCCGCCGCAGCTGGTCAGATCCGGCTGGGCCACCTGGATGGTCATATCCTCAAAATAGGGCAGGTACTGCCACCGGGAGAAAATGCGCTCGCCGTTGGCGATGGGGATACGCATCCGTTCGCTGATCCATTTGGCCGTTTTGGGACTGGGGGTGTTGGGCTCCTCAAAGAAGAAAATATTATACGGCTCTACAGCCTCTCCGATCTGCACTGCGCTGAGAGCATCCAGACCGGAGTGGTTTTCCATGATGATGTCCACGTCCTCCCCAACGGCCTCCCGCACGGCAGCCACCCTGCCGGCGATGAGCTTCACCATTTTGGGGGGCAGCAGACCCATCCGGTCCAAGTGGGGGATGGAGCGCTGATCGTTTCCAAAGCAGGTGAAATCCACCTTGATGGCGTCATAGCCTTCCGCTACTGCCTTTTTGGCTGCAGCTGCATACTCTTCGTCCGTGAACGCCATCTGGAAGGGTGCGCCCCAACCCAGCTGAAGCTGACTCGCATAGGTGCGCAGGTTCTCACGGAATTTGCCTCCCAGGAGGGCATACAGGGGTACCCCCAGAGCCTTGCCTTTTATGTCCCACAATGCGATGTCGATGGCGCTCATGGCGGAGAAGAAGCCCGGTCCGGGGCTTTGGCCCCATAACGTATCCTTGTGGAGCTTATCCCAGATCACCTCGTTTGCCAGGGGATTCATCCCCAGCACCAGAGGGATCAGGGATTCCAGCATCCCATAAGCCCCCTCTGCTCCATTGCCGTAGGCCAGGGATGCTTCCCCGTCCCCATAGATGCCCTCATCCGTATACATGCGAATGCCCACATGCTTGGCCCGGCCCGGCACATGGCAGTTAAAGAAGAACAGATCGACTCTCTTGATTTTCATGAATTCCCTCATCTCTTTCCGTAAAGGGGCCGCTGTGAACAGCGGCCCCCGGCTCAAAACTGAATTCAGGCTTTGTTGAAGTTGTCCAGGGCAGTCTGGTAGATATCCGCGATGGCCTGGCCGCCGATCTCCAACGCGCCCTTCACATAGTTGTCCCACTGGCTCAGGGGATTGGAGCCGTCCACAAAACCGGTGAAGTTCTCGGCAATATAGGTGATGTAGTCGCCGGAGTACTGATTTACCCGCTGCTGCTCCTCGTCCGTGAGATGCAGGCTTGCGGGCCACTCCCACGCTCCGTCGTACTGGAAGTCGGTCCAGATCTCACCGTACTCGATGAAACGCTTGCCTTCAGGATAGGCCATCTTCCGGTTGGGGTCCTCCAGACCGCAGTCCGCCTTGTCGTTCAGGGCGTAAAGCAGGGGTACCCAGCTGGCGGAAAGACCCTGGGGATGGTTCAGGGTGAAGTCCGTGAGTTCGACCTCGCCTGCCGCATTGTAATCCCAGGTAAGACCCTGGACGCCGTAGTTCATCAGGATGAAGGCCTGATCCGCATAGCGGTAATCGCACCAGGTCACGGCCAGAGGAATGTTCCGGCCCTTGGCGCTGACACAGGTCTCCCCGTAGGAAACACGGCTGGACGCCATGCCGGTATGCAGGACCTGGTCCTTGGTGCGCAGGAGCTTGTGGATGGTGCGGTATTCGGCGTTGGGATCGCTGTTGTGGGATTCCAGGGTGCCGATGCCGAAGGTGGTGGTATTGAAGAGTCCGGTCTGTTCCGCTTTGGTAAGCTGGTAGTCGTTGTTGTTCTTGGCGCTGCCCCAGTCCGGGTCGATGAGGCCGGCTTCCCAGCATTTGTTGATGTAGGTCATCATCTCTTTGTCGCCATCGGTGATGTGGAGCATCTGGACCTTGTTGTCCTTCTGGAAGGGGGCCTGGAGGTTGTTGGCATCCAGGTAACCGGTGGTGTCAAAAGAAGCGAAGAACTTGGAACCGCTGATCTCCAGGGTACTCATCATCTGCCAGGGGGCGGGGGTGTATTCTTTGACCTTCATGCCCACCATGATGTCGTACATCTGATCCCAGGTAACGATATCCTCCCGCTCATAGCCCAGCTCCCGAGCCCAGTCGGTACGGATCACAGGACCCATATCGATCACGGGGCCGCTGTACAGATCCCAGAAGGAGTAAACAAAATCATCCTCATAGAACACGTCCGCATAGGTGTTCTTATCGGAGGGGTCCCGATAGACGGACTCATACATATAGTTGGGACAGTAGTCGCGGTAATCGTAGATATTGATGAAATAGCCATCGTCTACCGCCTCTTTTACCGTGCCGTTGTAATAGCTGACCCCGTGCATCATCAGATCGCTGAGATCGTCCGCCGCCACCAGAACGGCGAAGGAGGCCTGCATGTTTTCCCGGCTGATGATGGAATACTCCATGTTCACGCCGGTCTGCTTCTTCAGCTCCTGGGGGAATTCCATGGTGGCGAACCCTTCCTCGGGGATGTACTCCGGGTTCCAGGAAACCGTCCAGAAGGAGAGGGATTCACCGGTCTCGCAGAAGGGAAGCTGGTAGTCGTACTTCTCCGTGGCGATCCCCCGGGCGTCTGCTTTGAAATTGCCTTTGGCATAGTGGTACGGACTTGCGGTCTCGGCGGGCGCGCTTTCTTTGGGGGCGCCGGTATTTCCGCCGCCGCAGCCGGCGAAGAGGGCGATCACCAGCGCGAAGGCCAGGATCAGGATCAGAGTCTTTTTCATGTCTTGCATCCTTTCTCAAATAAAATAGATTCCCTTTCTTTCAGGCTTTCGCCTGCTGTCTTTGATTCACTCCCGGCGGAGTTCGGCCGCCATCTGCTTCATCCGGTCCATATCGCTGATCTCCCGGCTGAAATCCGCTTCCGCCTTCCGGATGTGGCCGGAATAGGGGAACACGCCCTTTTCCTTCATGCTCCCGGTGACGGAGACGTTGGAGAACCGGCCAAGACGGAAACCGCCAAAATGGGAGGAGAAAAGCTGGTTTGCAACGATGACCGTCTGTCCCCGCAGCTCCCCGTCGATGAGTACCTGGGCCAGGCCCTCTCCCTTGCCGGTCTCCGTGAACCGGAGGGCGAAGACATGCTCCCCGGCGGAGATCTCTCCCTCGCTCCGGGCGGTGAAGTGCCGGTAGGCCAGGAAGTTATAGTGGAAATGGAACCGCCCGTCCCGGATATACAGGGCGTAGCCTCCCATATTGTCCCCCATGGAGAGGAGAACTCCCTCGTCCCCGGGTTTATAGTCGGCGAAGACCCGGAGTTCAAAGCTCCCCCGCAGGGTCAGCTCCCCGGTGCCGGTCATCTGGGGGTACAGGGTGCGGCAGGGGATATCCTTCTGGGGCCGGAAATGGAGCAGACTGCGGTTGTTGTACCCCACGGTCTGCTTCATGTGGCTCTCCAGCAGAGGCAGGACCTGATTCTTTCCTGCCTCATGGAACCAGAGCTCGATGAGCTCCCGCAGCTTTTCCGGGTATTTTTCCGCCAGGTTTTCCGTCTCGCTGAAATCCTCCTCCGTATGGTACAGCTCCCAGGCATCGTTCTCGAAGCTGAAGGAGGGATTCGCAACATGGTCTGCCACCGCCTTCCAGCCGTCCGACCAGATGCCTCGATTCCCCAGCATTTCGTAATACTGCACATGCCTCCTGCCGGGAGCGGCGGGATCATCGAAGGTGTATGCCATGCTTATCCCGTCCTTGCGGGCTTGGGCAACACCGTTCACGGTTTCCGGATCATCCAGACCGCAAAGCTCCAACACGGTTTCATTGATGTCCGTCACATGGTGGTACTGACTTCGGATGCCGCCCTTATCCTTGATCCCGTTCGGATAACAGAGGATCAGAGGCACCTTGATGCCGCCGTTATGGGACCAGGATTTGTAGAGCTGCATAGGGGTGTTGCTGGCATGGGCCCAGGCCACGGGGTAATGGGGACTGCTGTCCTCGCCGCCCAGAGCGTCTACAGCCTCCCGGGCGAAATACTCCGGTCCTTTTTCCACATCAAAATGGATGAGGGTGTTGGCGGTGCCCTCCCGCCCGCCGCCTGCGGAAGCTCCGTTATCGGTGAGGAAGACGATCAGGGTGTTGTCATATTCACCGATCGTTTTCAGGTAGTCCACCAGGCGGCCGATCTGCGCGTCCGTGTGGGTGATGAAGCCCGCGTAGACCTCCATGTACTTGGCCAGGCGCTTCTGCTCCTGAGGGGAATAGGCCTCCCATTCTGCCACGTAGCGATCGTCTCCGCAGAGCTTCGCGTTCTCCGGAATGATCCCCAGAGCCTTCTGCCTGGCAAAGACCCGGCGGCGGTACTCATGCCAGCCGAAGTCGAAGCGGCCCTTATACATATCCACATATTCCTTGGGGACCTGGTGAGGGGAGTGGGCAGCCCCAAAAGCCACATAACCGAAGAACGGCTTATCGGGCTGATAGGATTTTGTGTCTCCGATATACTGAATGGCCCGGTCCACCAGGTCCTCAGAGAGGTGGTAGCCCTCTGCGGCGCTTTTGGGCTGGTCCACGAATTCGTTCCCGCAGACCAGCTGGGGATGGTACTGGCTGGTGGCCGGCCCCAGAAAACCGTAATACTTGTTGAAGCCGCGGCCTGTGGGCCACTGGTCGAAGGGGCCTGCAGGGGTGCTGATATCGTCGTTCATCAAGTGCCATTTGCCCACCATAAAGGTGTTGTAGCCGTTCTGGCAAAGCGTCTCGCTGATCAGGCCGTGTTCCTTGTCCACACGACCCCGGTAACCCGGAAAACCCAGGTCGTAGTTTGCCAGGTAGCCCATGCCCACCGCATGGTGATTGCAGCCGGACAGAAGACTGGCCCGGGTGGGGGAACACATGGGATTCACATGGAAATTCCGATACCTCAGCCCATCCGCCGCCAGGGCATCTATGTAGGGTGTCTCAATGAGCGCACCATAGCAGCCCATATCCGCAAAGCCCGTATCGTCAAGCAGGATGTACAGAACATTTGGAGCGTTTTTCGGTGCAGCGAGCCGCTCCTCCCACCAGGGAGCGGAATTGCAGTATTCCGTCCGGATCTGCCCTTTGAATCCTTTTTCCGCCATGTTTACCTCCTTGAATCAACCGAAACCATCCGCCGCTTCACCCCGGCGGCGTCTCCGGAATGGAGACGCCTGGGTGAAGAAGAAAAGAAGAAAAAAATGAAGAAACGTATTCATAAAAAGACTATTGACCAAAATGGACTAAAGAGGGGCGCGTTTTGCAGAGGAACCCTGCCGGGACCTCTGCAATTTTTTATGATCGATCAGTCCATGATCGGGTTGCCGATGATCTTTTCATAATACATGGCCGCTGCGCCCAGGGCAGCCGTGGCCTCTCCGAAGCTGCCGCTGCGGACGATACGCAGCTTCTTTCCCAGATCCTCCCCATAGCAGCGTTTAAGGGTATTGATCACGCTGTCATAGAAATAGGGAAAGCTGCTGGTAAGGAGCCCGCCCAGCACCAGATAGTCCGGTGTGAGCAGGTCGATATAATTGGAAAGGGCGTGACCCAGGCGGAAACCCGCCAGGTCCAACTCCTCAATGACGGTCCGGTCACCCAGCGTTGCCGCCTCTGCATACTCATGAAAGAAGAGGTTTTCGTTCCAATGTTCCTTGGGGATCAGGGTCGGAGCACCTGCCCGAATGCGGGTGAGAATGGAATTGCGGATGGCGGTGGTGGAGGCGTACTGCAGAACGCAGCCCCGTTTTCCGCAGGTACAGGCAGGTCCCAGGGCATCCAAGCTCAGATGAGAAAGGCCGTCCTCACGGTCATCCTGCCGCCGGACGATGTGCCCGCCGGTGATCTGTCCGGAGATGATCTCCACCTCGCACACGATGTAGGAGATGCTCCGGCAGCTCCGCCCGTTGCCGTAAAGGTACTCCGCCAGGGCTCCGGCGCTGCAGGAATCGTCTGCGATGACCGGCAAGTCCAGGGCTTGTGACAGCATATCCCGAATGGGAACGTCGCACCAAGCACTGACCGGGCCGGTAAAGCTCATGGTCTGCCCCGTCCGGCCGGTATCCCGGTGCAGAGGACCGATGATGGCCAAGCCTGCGCCAAGCACCGAGGAACGGGAAATGCCGGCCCGCGTCAGCAGGCTTTCCGCTGCATTCGACACAGCCTTTGTCACTTCCTCCGGCCCCGTGAGCCCGAGGGGCAGGACCAGCCTTTCCTGATCCAGGATATGCATACGGATGTCGCACAGCACCACAAGGGTGACGCCGTAGCTGATGTGTATCCCCAGCAGACAGCCGGCTTCGGGGATCACGTCATACAGGATCGGAGGCCGTCCGCCGCTGGATTCCTCAAATCCCGCTTCTCGGATGAAATGCCGGTCCAGTAGGGGTTGGAGCGCCCGGTTTGTGGTACTCATCGTCCAGCCCAAGGATTGAAGGATGAACTTTTTCGTGGTGGGACCATGCTTCTGCAAAACGTCAAACACCAGGTATTCATCCTTGGTCAATGTCCGGAAATCCATCGGTTTGCCTCCTTTCCGAAAACATATCAAAGGTATTATACCAACTTTCGTCCAATTTGGCAATATGTTTTTTCCCTGAATTATATACAAATATTTAACCTTGCAAATGGAGGATGTGACAATTGCGGGAACCGCCCCTATCCGCGTATAATCAGGGACGAGAGAGAATCAAGAAATGAGGTTTTCCCCTATGGATACCGTCAATCTGCTGATCAAGCCTGCCAGTTTCTGCAATATCCGCTGCCGTTACTGCTTCTATGCGGACGTGGCCGAGCATACGGATGCCCTCCGGGGGCTGGTCATGGACCCGGAGACTGCCGAGGCGGTGGTGCGGGAAACCTTTGCCGCAGCGGAGCGTCTGGCGGTGTTCGGCTTCCAGGGAGGCGAACCCACCCTGGCGGGGCTGGATTTCTTCCGCCGCTTCCTGGACCTGGAGCGGAAGTACGCCAAGCCCGGAGTCCGGGTGCAGCATACCATTCAGACAAACGGGCTCCTTTTGGATGAGGAATGGGCGGCATTCCTTCAGAAGAACCGCTTTTTGGTGGGACTGTCCATGGACGGAGGCAAGGCGATGCATGACCGCTTCCGGGCGGATGCCCGGGGCGAGGGGACCTGGCGGCGGGTCCGTGCAGCCCTGGACCTGTTGGAAAAGCACGGGGTGGAGACGAATCTGCTCAGCGTCATCACCGGCCAGACCGCAAAGCATCCGGAGCAGTTCTACCGGGAACTGAAGGCCACCGGCTGCCGCTTCATTCAGCCCATTCCTTGCCTGGATCCTCTGGGATCGGACGGAAACGAGGAATACTCCCTCAGGCCGAAGCAATACGGGAAGTTCCTCACCACACTGTTCGATCTGTGGTATCGGGACTGGGCGGCGGGGGACTATGTGAGCATCCGCCCCTTCGATGATTATGTGCATCTTCTTTGCGGCGGCGTTCCCAGCTCCTGCACCGCTGCGGGCCGGTGCGGTCAGTATTTGGTGGTGGAGAGCGACGGAACGGTCTATCCCTGCGACTTCTACACCGTGAGCGAGTGGAGCCTGGGAAACATCCGGGAAAAGGGGATCGGGGAGCTTTTGTCCGGCGAGCTTGCCCGGGAGTTCATCCGCGCCGGGGGGGAAAAGCCGGAAGAGTGCCGCAACTGCCCCTATTATCGGGCCTGCCGGGGAGGCTGCAAGCGGGACTATCTTCCCACCCTCAACCATGAGCGCAACCGTTTCTGTGAGGCGTACAAGTCATTCTTCTCTTATGCATGGGAACGTCTCGGACAAGCTGCCGCAGCAGAGCTTCGGGCACGGCGGAGCCTGGGAGGGCGGGGGAGATGAATAAAAGAAAACAGCTCCTGAAGATCTTCGCCTCGACCCTGTATCTGAGTACCTTCACCTTTGGCGGCGGGTATGTGATCGTCTCCCTGCTGAAGCAGAAATTCGTGGATCAGCTTCATTGGATCGACGAGGAAGAGATGCTGGATCTGGTGGCCATCGCCCAGTCCTCCCCGGGAGCCATTGCGGTGAACGGGGCCATTGTCGTGGGCTATAAGCTGGCCGGTATCCCCGGTATCCTGGCGGCGGTGCTGGGGGCCATCATCCCGCCCTTTGTGATCCTGACCCTGGTATCCCTGTTTTATCGTGCCTTCCGGGACAGCTTTGTCATCCGGTCGCTGCTCAAGGGAATGAAATCCGGCGTCTGTGCGGTGATCCTCTCTGTCGTCTATGACATGGCCTTCGGCATCGTGAAGGGGAAGGATCTGGTCCATATTCTGTTGATGGTCCTGGCCTTTATTGCCAACTACTTTTTCCGGATAAACGTGATCTGGATCATCCTCATCACCGCCGCTCTCGGGGCGGGACGTACGCTCCTGACGGAAAAGAAGGGGGGAGCGGGGACATGATCTATTGGCAGCTCTTTCTGGCATTCCTTCAGATCGGCGCGTTCAGCTTCGGCGGCGGATACGCTGCTATGCCCCTGATCCAGGCCCAGGCGGTGGAGCGTTACGGCTGGCTGAGCCTGGGGGACTTCACGGACCTGGTCACCATTGCAGAGATGACGCCGGGACCCATTGCGGTGAATGCGGCGACCTTCGTGGGAAACCAGGTGGCGGGCATTACCGGTGCCATTGTTGCGACCCTGGGGGTCATCCTGCCCTCCTGCCTGTTTGTGACTGCCTTGGCCTGGCTGTACCAGCGCTACCGGAAACTGAGCCTGATGCAGGGGATCCTGAGATCCCTTCGCCCCGCCGTAGTGGCTATGATCTTTGCCGCCGGTGTGCGTATTCTGATCCCCACCCTGTTCCGGAGCGGGACGGTGGCTTTCGGAGCCGGGGATCTGGATCTTCGGGCGCTGCTCCTGTTCCTCGCCGCCCTGATCTTGATGCGCTTGAAAAAGCCGAAGCTCAACGCCATCCTCATCATGGCAGGCTGCGGGGTCGCAGAACTCATCGTCCAGCTCCTCCTGGGCACCTGAGGATAACTGTACCTCTGCTTCCTGGCTTCACGCCTGGTCCCCGAAGGGGTCCGATCCCACTTATCCCCACAAATCGGAACAACAGTCGCCTGGTTAGGCGGCTGTTGTTTTTGTTAGGATCTAGACTCTCATCCGTCAAAAATATAAATCAGAATTCTTCCATCATTTATTGATCATACTGGACCCATCTTGCTTTTCTGCGTTCAGTTTAGTATGATCGTCATGACCTGTATGTTGCTGAAGCAACGCAGAGCGGCGGATCGGAGGAAGTATGATGCAAATTGATGGGATTCGGCAAATCACGCTCTTTCGCGGGATGGACGATGGGGAGATCTCGGAAGCCCTGTCTGCCCTTGCCGCGAAGGAGAAAACCTATGAAAAGGACGAGACGGTCCTGTGTGCCGGGAACGTCAGCGAACGCATGGGGCTTGTTCTCGAGGGAAGCGTTACCATCGAGAGCAACGACGTTTGGGGCAACCGGACGATCCTCAGCCATGTGGGAAAGGGAGGGACCTTTGCCGAGACCTATGCGCTGCTGGAAAACGAGCCCATGCTGGTGGACGTGATCGCAAACGAAAGCAGCCGCATCCTCTTTCTCAGGATCGGCAGTCTGAATCGTCTTGAGCAGGATATCTCCCCGTGGCGGGTCAAGCTGATCGGCAATCTGCTCCGCGTTTCCTCCCAGAAAAACCTGCATCTATCCGGACGGAGCTTTCACACCGCGCCGAAAAGCATCCGGGGCCGGGTCATGGCTTACTTGAATACCGTATCGCTCCAAAAACACAAAACCGCCTTTGACATTCCCTTTGACCGCCAGCAGCTTGCGGATTATCTGAACGTAGAGCGCACGGCGCTGTCCCGAGAACTGGGAAGTATGCAGGCGGAGGGACTCATCACCGTGAAACGAAACCATTTTCAGATCATCAAAGGTGAGTAAAGGCAAAGTGCGGATACTCCTGCTCATCGCAGCTGTCACGCTCATCCGGCTTACTTCATGACCTTCTCAAAGCGGAACATCTCGTCCGGGCCTTCGTCCTCGTGACCATCCCGGTCATATTCCGGTTCGTGGGGATTATGGTGCATGGCACAGAAAAACTCCACGATATGGAAGCCGCAGCGGTTGACGTAAAAGTGGATATTCCGCTTCTCAAAGTACGGCGTGCAGGTCTCCCATACCACGGTGTCCGGATAGAGCCGCTCCACCTCCCGCCAGGCAGCCTGACCGATGCCCCGGCTGTGGGAGGCGGGATCGACGAACAGCAGCTCCAGCTCGTTGTGCTGGGTTTCGGGATCGATCCTCAACACCAGACCGCCGACGATCTTCCCGTCCAGGCGGATGCGGTACGCCTCGCCTCCGTCTATGCTGTGCTGGATGGTCTCGCGGGAGATGATCTCCCCGTCTTCCTCAAAGTGGCCGTCCCGGAGACCGAACTCCTCCACGGCGCCGTACTTGAAGGCAAACTGATTATCCCGGATGAATCGCTCCCGGTCGTCTGACCTGAGGGGGGTGAGGGTGACGTTCAAGTTGTTCATGCTGACCTCCATAAAAAAGTACTCGGAACAAACGGCCAAAGCCGATCGTTCCGAGCGCACCCGGCATCTTATCTGACAGGCGGCCTGCAAAGCAAACGCTTTACGATCCCCTACGCTGCGGCGTACTGTCCTCCGATGACCCATATTGGATTTGCGACTTGATTATAGGGCAATTCCGGCAAAAAGGCAAGGAGGATCTGGGGAAGGAGGCCTCAAACGAGGTGAGCGCTGCGCTGCATCCCGCGCACCTTTCCGCCGATCAGACGGCGATATGCGGGCAGGAGCAGAAGCGTCATGAGGAAAAAACTCACGTCATAGCTCAGATACACCACGCGCATGGTTTGAAACACCGGGATCAGCAGCGTACACCACAGTACGCGGAACAGGGCATAGCACAGGAGCGTACAGAGCATCGGCCAAAGGGTTTTCCCGAAGCCCTTGATCGCCCCGAGCCAGACCTGATTCATGGCGTAGACCACATAGAACGGCAGATTGAACTGTACCGCTTCCCTTGCGTT